>Ga0187866_1000175_pt1 | contig 86029 bp, 78 predicted proteins | sample June2016WEW_11_1_3_FD_133013 | JGI IMG/M metagenome (GOLD analysis project Ga0187866, IMG submission 133013) | Peatland microbial communities from SPRUCE experiment site at the Marcell Experimental Forest, Minnesota, USA - June2016WEW_11_150 | ecosystem: Environmental > Terrestrial > Soil >... | reverse complement strand
CTTAACGCGGCGGAGCCGCAACCAAGAGCGAAGCGTCAATTCCTGAGTGGGAAGAGCAGCGTGGGCCTTCCCCCGCCGCGTTAAATGCGGCGCTCCGCGCCGAAGAATCAGGCCCCTCCAAAGGAAACAGGTCAAGACATTCACGCAAAAACGTGGATGTTGCGACCAAAGACTCTAAGGACTCGGGCAGAAAGAACCGGTTCGTCGCGGGGCGGTGTGGCGGAGGTCCGCCTGCTGCGCGACGGCAACAACAGCATTGTGCTGAGCTGTGCCATTCCTTTTGGACCGCGGGCCGGCCAGTTTTTTGGAAAAAATGGCCAATGTGGGCAATGGAGTTTTGCGCCAGTAGCCAATGTCGCCACTCCGGCCAATGTGGCCGATCCAGCCAATGTGGCCGATGGGGTGCTCCGCGCTTCGCCGGCGGGGACTCGCGCCTCCTACAACGCTCCCCTACAACGAGTGCAAGGCCGTTTAGCCTCGTCCAAGGGTGTCCGAAATTTGTTGAAATGCCGTTGCCCGCGTCTTAATCTAAGACCGGACCGCATGACAGAGCATCATGGGTATGAACGCGCAGGAAGTCATTGAGCAGTTCAAGGCACTGCCGCCGCAAGAGCGGGATAAGGTGGCCAGGTTCATCGTGGAGCACGAGGATTCGTGGGTGCCGGAATCCTTCAAGCAGGGCATGGCCGACATCGCCGCAGGGCGGGTAGTGGACATGGAAACCGCCCTATTTGAGACGCCCCCGCCACATTTGCGATGAGCGCCATTCTGGCGAGCCTCCCCGGACTCCTGCTGCCCGGTTGCGGTCCCGGCGCGGCGGGAGGCCGCCGTGCTTCTCTGGCCTGGTTTATTTGCTAATAATTCTCTTGCATTAAGGGCGTCGGGAAAAGGGGGTCTGGAGAGGAACGGCAAGGCCAGGAAAGGCTTTCAAGATAGTTGAGGGACTGGGGCGGCCGTCCGTCACGGGGCGTGAGGGAAATCGCCCCGCTTTCCCTGAGCTATGCTGGCGGCGCTCACATCTGGTTGTTTGCGGAATTCTCGCGCTGGCCGGCGACAAGCGTTTCGCGGCGCCACCCGTGGGGGCGCACAGCAGGCACCGCAGTTTCCTGGCCCGTAGGATGGGCAGGATGGCGTTTACCGGGGTGGTCTTCCCCACGCCGGGTCCGCCCGTGATGACGAGCGCCCGGCTGGACGGCTGAGCGCGGCGAAGAACTTGACGGGTTTGCCCTTGTCGCCACTGGTTTCGTGCTTGGCGGAGGGCCTCACGCTGGCTGGGCGCAAGCTCCTTGCCGGTTCTGGCCTGGCACCAGACGACGCCTTTCAGGTGGGCAATCCGCGCTGGCTAGGAAAGTGAGAGAACATTTTTCTCGACAATTCCTTTGCTTTCTGATTAGCATTTAAGGTTCGAGTGTAGAGAACAGCAAGCGACCGTTAGGGTTTGCTGCTTTCCTAGCAGTCTTGTTGGGAGCCAGTTGTTTATGAAATTGGCAGTGGCGATGGCGAGATCGGCTTCAGGCGAGCATGTATCGACTGCTCACCATTCCAGATTCCATACCAACCTTCGGCGCTTGACCCCCCTGTCCGTTAAACTCACCGGTCCTTTCTTTCGTCCAGGAACCAGGAAATCCCGGAGCAACTGGGCAAACGCTCAGGGCCAAATGGGTGCGCTCCTCGGTCAGAGGCGTCTTTTAACATGAGCGCGACCAGGAACCAATTCTCCCCCATCCGCGCAGCCTTAATGAAGAGGCGGCGCGTCAAAGAGCAACTTCCATCAGCTAACAGTTCCAGCAGGTCGAAAACTATGAAAACACAAAGCCTCATTCCGAGAATCACCTGCCCGAAGACGATGGCCGGGCGTTTAACGACTGCCTGCGCCATGAGGCTGCTGCCGCTGCTGTTGCTGTTGCTGTTGGCGCTGCCTGCGGTGGTGGAAGCCCAGTTCAATTACACGACCAACAATGGCACGATCACCATCACGAAATACATCGGTCCTGGCGGGGCGGTGACCATCCCCCGCACGATTCAGGGCCTGCCCGTGACCAGCATTGGGGCGAATGCGTTCACTGATTGCACCAACCTGAGCAACGTCACGATCCCCAACAGCGTCGCCAGCATCGGGGACGGGGCGTTCGATCACTGCACCAGCCTGACCACCGTCATGATCCCCGACAGTGTCACGAGCATCGGACTCTACCCGTTCTTTAGCTGCATCAGCCTGACGGCGATAACGGTGGATGCACTCAATTCCGTCTATAGCAGTGTGGACGGGGTCTTGTTCAACAAGAGCCAGACCACGCTCATCCAATGTCCGGCAGGCAAAGCCGGTAGCTACACGATCCCCAGCAGTGTCACCAGCATCGGGGGCTGGGCGTTCTCTGTCTGCACCAGCCTGACCAACGTCACGATCCGCAACAGCGTCACCAACATCGGGGACTCTGCGTTCGGGGGCTGCCGCAGCCTGACCAGCGTCACGATCCCCGACAGCGTCACCAGCATCGGGGACAGGGCGTTCCAGGGCTGCTCCGGCTTGACCACCGTCACGATCCCCGACAGCGTCACCAGCATCAGGGACGGGGCGTTCGACGGCTGCACTGGCCTGGCCACCGTCACGATTGGAAGCGGCATCACCAGCATCAGCGGCTCTGCGTTCTATTACTGCACCAGCCTGACGAGTGTGTATTTTCAGGGTAACGCCCCCACTATTGGTTGGGGCGTGTTCGATGACGACAACAAGCCAATCGTCTATTACTTGCCTGGGACCACGGGCTGGGGCACGACGTTTGCCGGTCTTCCGGCGTTTCTGTGGGACCCGCTGTCGCAAGCCGCATACACGACCACAAACGGCGCGATCACCATCACCGGATACACCGGTCCTGGCGGGTCGGTGACCATCCCCAGCACGATCAATGGCCTGCCTGTCACCAGCATCGGGAACTCGGCGTTCGAGGATTGCACCAGCCTGACCAGCGTCACAATAGGCACCAACGTCACGAGCATCGGGGTCCAGGCGTTCCAGGGCTGCTCCCGCCTGACCAGCATCACGATCCCCAACAGCGTCGCCAGCATCGGGGACTCTGCGTTCCTCGACTGCGCCAGCCTGACCAACGTCATGATCCCCAACAGCGTCACCAGCATCGGGAACTCGGCGTTCGAGGATTGCACCAGCCTGAACAATGTCACGATAGGCAACGGCGTCACCAGCATCGGGGACTATGCGTTCTCGGCCTGCACCAAACTGACGGGAGTGTATTTCAAATGTAACGGTCCGAGCATTGGTGCGTATGTGTTAGATGGTGACCACCGTGCCACCGTCTACCGCTTGCCTTGGACCACGGGGTGGGGGCGGACCTTTGACGGTCGCCCGACCGTGCTGTGGAATCCCCTAAGCGGGACCTACAACGGCCTGTTTGCTGATGATACGGGCAGCCTTCACCCTCAGAACTGCGGTTGTTTCACCATCATTTCGACGCTCAAAGGCAAAGGGGCCTTCAGCGGGAGTTTGCGGATGGGCGGGACACGCTATCCGCTCAGCGGCCAGTTTGATCCGGCCGGGGCAGCCAGCAGGACGATTGCGCGTCGCAACACGAGTGCCCTGACGGTGAACCTGCAACTGGACCTGGCAAACGGGACAGACCGGGTGACGGGCAGTGTGAGCGATGGGACCTGGACAGCGGCGCTGGCCGGGGACCGGGCGATCTATGACGGCAGGACCAAACTGGCGCCGGAAGCGGGGAGTTACACCATGATCATCGCGGGCGATTATGGGTCCACGAATGAACCGGCTGGGGACAGTTGCGGCACCTTGAAGGTCGGCAAGAACGGCGCGATCTCATTCACGGGCACGTTGGCGGATGGGACGAAGGTCACGCCCAGCGCATCGGTGTCCAAGTACGGGCAGTGGCCGCTCTACGCATCGCTCTACGGCGGGCGGGGGTTGTTGTGGAGTTGGCTTACCTTCACGAACGCCTCGGACCTGGGGGGCACCGTGACCTGGACGAAGCTGCCCGTCAAGACGCCGTACTATCCTGCGGGCTTCTCCCTCGCACCCGAGGCGCTCGGGGCGCGGTACTTTCCTCCCGGCAAAGGGACCAATGTCCTGGGCCTGACCACCAGCACGGACCTGACCCTGACGCTGGAGGGCGGCGGCTTGATGCAGGGTGTCACCAACCGCATCACCCTTGCGGCCAATGGCTACGTTACCCCCGTGAGCGGTCCTAAGCTCAGCCTGACTTTTGCGCCGTCCACGGGCGGGTTTAGAGGCAGCGTAGTGAATCCCGCTGCACCGAAGCCGGTTTCATTCGGCGGTGTATTGTTGCAGGGCGGGGGGTTCGGTTCCGGCTTCTTCCTGGGCACCAGCGGAAGCGGGGAAGTGCGGTTGGAGCCGTAGGCCGGACGGGTTGGCCAAGCACGAGGTCTGGCGGAACCGGAGCAGATTGCCGCCACGGTCCTGGACATGGTGTGTTCAATGGCGACATCGGCCAGATTGCTAAAATCGACCTGCTGGAGCGCCACGAAAAAGGCGAGCGACCGCCGCCGATAGGGGCAGTGGAGCGGGGAAGCGGTCGGTCCCGGAGTTCTTGTCCTCTCACTTTCGAGGCGCTTCTCCTTGCGTCTTTCCGTTTTCCGGGATCGACCCTTTCGCACAAATCTCAGCAGGAGCGTTTTTCCTATGAATGATGGCACCCAGGCGCTACCCAGCCCGTCGAACACCGCGTCGGCCAGAATCGTCGGGCGGTGCGTCCCGCGCCTTCAGCGCGGTGATGTTTGTTTGGCCCGTGACCTACATTAGGCTGGAGGCTAGAGGCTGGAGGCTGGAGCTTGCAGCATGGCCTGGGGCTCCGCGCGGTGCGCATCACCCCAGGCTGTCACATCGCGGGCTTTCAGCCCGCAGGCCATGAGGCCGCGGGAGAGGGTGGGCAGGACCGTGGGCGTGAGCCAGGCTCTGGCATGGCGGGCTTTCAGCCCGCAGGTCATGAGCCAACAGCCCTACGGACGGGCCAAACGGGGTCTTTTGGATTGCGGACAACGGCTTCCCCCATCGGGGACAGGCGGCCTGCCGAGGCCTGCAAAGGAACTGCCGAGGCCTGCAAAGGAGCTGCCGGGACCTGCGGACCTAGAGGGGTGCCGCCTGCTATAAGCGGGCCGTCCCTGACGGGACTTGGGGAATCCGGATTTGACAGCAAGGCCTATTTAAGGAATCCTTAAGACATGAAAGATTTGGACACTATCACCGTTTCCAAAGTGGGCCAGAGCACGTTGCCCAAATGGTGGCGAGATGCCTCCGGTTTGTCGCGGGGTGGTGTGGTCGAGGTCCGCCTGCTGCGCGACGGCAAAAACAGCATTATGCTGACGCCGAAACCCGGCAAACGACGCGGCGCCATCGGGTTGTTTGCGCAATTCTCGCGGTGCCCGGCGCCCATCCGCCCACCGGAGCGTCATCTGCTCCCCTTCAAGTGAGCTTCTTGATCGACACGGACTTATTGTCGATGCTCGAGCGGAAGCAAGTTCCGCCAAAACTGGCCGCCTGGGTGCAGAGGAATGAAGCTGAGGTTTTTCTGAGCGTTGTCTCCTTCGCCGAACTGCAATTTGGACTGGATCGGGCGCCGGCGACGCATAAGGCTAGTCTCGCCGTCTGGCTGGCTGATACGCGGCGGAGACTGGCTCCGGCCACGGAGGAACTGACCGAGGCAGTGCTGGTTCGATGGAAAGAATTGCTCGCGGACCTCAAGAGCAAAAACCGCACCATGACGTGCGAGGATTCCTTAATTGCTGCCACGGCACTGTTTCACGGCCACAAGCTCGCCACGCACAACCAAAGGCATTTTCAACCAGCCGGTGTGCAGATCGTTGACCCCCTGGCGTAAAGTCTCGGGGCCATCCCGAATAGCAGTTAGTTAGAAGGTGGAGTCTTGCGGGAGGGTGTTGGGATCGTGCCCAAACGCGGCCTGCCACGGCCTGCAAGAGAGGTGCCGGGACCTGGCGCGCGCGCATCTGTTCACAATGGATCAGGCCCTTGGGTGGGCCTGGTCGTAGGCGCGCTTGAGGCGCTCGGTGGTGAGGTGGGTATAGACTTGGGTGGTGACCAGGTGGGCGTGGCCGAGGAGTTCCTGGACGCTGCGCAGGTCGGCGCCGGCATCGAGCAGGTGCGTGGCGTAACTATGCCGCAGCTTGTGGGGCGTGAGGTGGGGGTCCAGGCCGGCAAGGGCGAGGTACTTTTTGAGGCGGAGCTGCAACTGGCGCGCGGAGACCGGGGCTTGCGCTTTTGGTTTGCTGAAGAAGACAGGTGAGTCGCCGGCCGGGGGCTGGCCGAGGAGTTCCCAGTAGCTCCTGATGGCGGCCAGGGCCGGCTCGCCGATGGGAATCTGGCGCTCCTTTTTGCCCTTGCCGCGGACCCGGACGAGACACTCGCTCCAATCAATGTCGTCGGCGATCAGTCCGCACAGTTCGTGGATGCGCAACCCGCAGGAGTAGAGCGTCTCGAGCACCGCCAGGTCGCGCCGGCAGAGCCAGGCGGCGCGCCGCCGGCGGCGTTGGCCGGCCGCGGCGGAGGGCGCGTTCCCGCCCGGCGGCAGGAGTTTGAGGGGCGCCTGCAACAGGTCGAGCATCTGCGGCGGCGTCAGGAACCTGGGCAGGCGTTTGGCGGGTTTGGGCAGCGCGAGGTTCTTAATCGGGGAGGCGGCGAGGAGTCCGTGGCGGATGAGGAACCTATAAAAGGTGCGCAGGGCGGAGAAGCGGAGTTGGATGGCGGCCCGGCCGAGACGCTGCCGGCCCAGGAACCGCAGATAGCTGCGGAAATCGTCGCGCTGGAGCTTGTCCCAGGCCGGGGGCTGCCGGCGCTCGTCCTGGTGCCAGCGAGTGAATTCCAGCAGGGCCTGGCGGTAATTGCGCTGGGTGTAGTGCGAAGCGCCGCGGTCCGTGGCCAAGTGCAGCAGGAACTGGTCGCGCCGGTGGTCGCGGACGGGCGGCGGCAGATTAGGGGAGTGATCGGGCATCCAGCCAATTATTCCAGGTGCGGGAATTCGAAGGTGACCTGCCCCAGGCCGTCCATGACCAGGTAGGCCGGGAAAGGCCGGCCGGTCTTGGAGATGAATCTGGGCAGCAGGTCGGTGCGGCCCTCGGCGAGGAGCTTGGCCGCCTGGGCGCGGTCGACGAGTTGCTGCAAGATGACCTTGTTGATCTTGAACTTGCAGGGGCGCCTGTCGGCCTGAGACTTCTCGCAAAGGTAAGCCGTCTCGGTCTCCAAGACCCGCCCGGCGCACTTGGGGCAGTTGCCGACGGGCTGCTGGCCGGTGAAATCGAGCTTGGGCGCCGGGGCTTTCGGCTCGCCAGTTGTGGGAGCGGGCCGCTTGGCGCTGGCGGCCGGCGACTCGAATTCGAAAGCAACATCGCCGTGCTTGAGCACGAGGAAGGCTTTGAAGGGGCGGCCCTTTTTCGAGACGAACTTGTCGAGCAAATCGGTCTTGGAGGTGTCCAGGAGCTTGTGCATTTGGGCGGGCTCGATCGGTTGCTGGAGGATGACCTTGCCGGCGCGGAAATCGCACTCGCGGGCGGCGCGGGCGGCGCGCTCGCAGACGTATTGCCTGGGCGTTTGGAACACGGGCGCGCCGCACTTGGGGCACTTGCCGACCGGGTCCTGGCCGGTGAAATCGGCCTGGGCGGCGGCGCCATTGCCCTGGGGCGTCTCCGGGGTGAAATCGAATTCCGCTTTGAATTCCGGCGTCAGCTTAATGACGGCGGCAAAAGGCCTGCCCAGCTTGCTGCGGAAGCCCGCCAGGGGGCCAACCCGGCGTTTGCCGATGAGTTCCTCGACCTCGGGGATTTCGAGTTGGCGGGCGGCGACGATCTTCCAGAGGCCGAAGTCGCACTTTTGGCACTGGAATTTCTTGTAGTTTTCGTGAATCTCGCCGCCGCATTTGGGGCAGGGCACTTTCAGGGTGCCGAAGTCGCCGGGCACGGTGTCGCTCTCATGGCGGCGGGCCTTGTCGACGATGGCGCGGGTCATGGCGGCGATTTCCTGCATGAACTCGGAGCGTTTCATCTGCCCGCGCGCCATCCGGCGCAGCTTGAACTCCCAGTCGCCGGTCAGTTCGGGGGAGGAAAGCTCGGGAATGCCCAGGCCGCGCAGGAGGGTGATGAGGGAGAAGGCCTTGGCGGTCGGCTGGAGTTCGCGCCCGTGGCGGAGCACGTATTTTTCGTAAATCAGGCCCTCGATGATTTGGGCGCGCGTGGCGGGCGTGCCCAGGCCCTTGTCCTGCATGGCCTCGCGCAGTTCTTCGTCCTCGACCAGTTTGCCGGCGCCTTCCATGGCGGTGAGCAGGGAGGCCTCGGTGAACCGGGGGGGCGGCTTGGTTTGGCCGGCCATCACCTCGACCTTGGTGGTGTTGACGGTCTCGTTCGGCTGCACGGGCGTCAGGGTGGGCGTATCGTCGGTCGGCGCCTCTTTGCCATAGACCGCCAGCCAGCCGGCGCTCAGGAGCACCTTACCGACGCTCTTGAAGGGTTCGCCCTCGACCCGGGTGACGCGTGTGGTCTCGAGGAATTCGGCGGCCGGGTAGAACACGGCGAGGAAACGCCGGGTGACCATGTCGTAGAGCTTGGCTTCCGCTTCGCTCAGGCTTCTGGGGGGCTGGGTGGTCGGAATAATCGCGAAGTGGTCGGAGACTTTGGCGTCATTGAAAATCCGCTTGTTGGGTTTCACCCAGCCGCGGTTCAAAATCTGGCTGGCGAAGGGGGCATATTGCGTCTGGCCCAACATGTCGAGGGTCCGCTTGACGGTGTCGAGGTAATCTTCGGGGAGGGCGTGGGAATCGGTGCGCGGGTAGGTGAGCAGTTTGTGCTTTTCATAGAGCGCCTGGGCCAGCGCGAGGGTGGTCTTGGCGGAGAAACCGAAGCGGCCGTTGGCCTCGCGCTGCAGGCTGGTCAGGTCGTAAAGCAACGGCGAGAGCTGCGTGGTCGGCTTGGTTTCTTCGGTGACGAGCCCCGGTTTGCCAAGGCACTTGTGGCGGATGGCCTCGGCCTGTTTGACCTGCCAAAGGCGCTCCGGCTTGAGGTCGCTATCGCCATTTTTCCTGGTGAATTTCTCGTCGAACCAGCGGCCGGTGTAGGCGCCGGCCTGGGCGGCGAAGGTGCCGTGGACTTCCCAGTAGTCGCGGGGGAGGAAACTCTTGATGCGCTCCTCGCGCTCGACGAGGATGGCCAGGGTGGGGGTCTGGACGCGCCCGACGGTGGTGAGATGGAAGCCGCCCGTCTTGGAGTTGAAGGCGGTCATGGCGCGGGTGCCGTTGATGCCGACCAGCCAGTCGGACTCGGAGCGGCAGACCGCGGCGTCGGCCAGCGGGCGCATGGCGGCATCGTCGCGCAGGTGGGCGAAGCCGTCCCGGATGGCGGCCGGGGTCATGGACTGGAGCCAGAGGCGCTTGATGGTCTTGTTGCACCCGGCGTATTGCACGAGGTAGCGGAAGATCAGCTCGCCCTCGCGCCCGGCGTCACAGGCGTTGACCAGCGTCTCCACGTCGGGGCGTTTGATGAGCTTGAGCAGCAGCTTGAGGCGGGACTCGTTGCGCTCGAGGGGCTGCAAGTCAAAATGCGGGGGAATGACGGGCAAATGAGCAAAGGACCACTTGCCGCGCTTGACCTGGTATTGCTCCGGCACGCACAACTCCAGCAGGTGGCCAACGGCGGACGAAAGGACATACTGCTCGCCTTCGTAGTAGTCGAGGCGCTGCTTGAAACCGCCCAGCGCCTGGGCGATGTCGCCGGCGACTGAGGGTTTCTCCGCAATGATCAATGCCTTACTCATGCTCGGTGCCAATACTTACATGCAGTTTCCTTGTGAGGCAAACCCCAGGTAAGCCATTGGAAAATGGCCCAAAGGGCGGCGGATGTCAAAGGATTCGTGGGGAGGGACAAGGCCGCGGTGGAGGGATGGGGCATGGGCGGCGGGCGGCCGGCGAATCGAAAGCCGTCGCACTGCCACAATTCAACTTGCTTGCGTTATGGCCTTGAGCTCCGAGGCCTGGCGTCTATCATGTCCGCATGTTCAGAAGACTTCCACTTTGGGCGTCCTTGCTGGTCGTCCGGCTGCTGGCCGCCGCGACTGGGCGCGGGGTGGAGGACACCGACATTCCTGCCGACGCCCCGCAAGATGGCATCATGGCCGGGCCGGAGGAAATTCAGGAAATACAGGATTGGGCCTGCGCCGCCTTCACCGGGCATAGGCCGCCGGGGCGTGAACCGGCCGTGGGCGTTGAACTCCGCCGGCAGGACTTCAACGTGTTGCGCTTCGGCCAGTCCTGCATGGAGACGCCCATCCAACTCGGCGCGCGCCAGTTCAAGCACGGCCTCGGCACCCATGCCAACAGCGAAATCGTGCTGCACCTGCCGCCGGCGGCCCGCGAGTTCAGGGCGTTTGCCGGCGTGGACAATAATTTTGATACTGGCGGCGCGCGGGGCTCGGTGCAGTTCAGCGTGGAGGTCGGCGGCCAGGAAGTGTTCCGCACCCCAACCCTCCGCGGCAGCAATGCCCCGGTGGAAGTGAGGGTTCCCCTGGCCGAGGGCACACGCCAGCTCACCCTCAGGACCGACACCACCGCCGACGGCCCCGCCTTCGACCAGGCGGATTGGGCCGAGGCCTGCATCCTCACCGCCAACGGCCAGGTCCATTGGGCCGACGCGGACGGCCAGCCGTTCATCGCCACCGCCATCCCCTTTTCCTTTCGCTACGAGGGCGTCGCCTCGGGCGCCTTGCTCAAGGAGTGGCAACGGAGGGCCGAGACCCGGGAAAGCGCGACCCGCACCATCCGCGAGGTGAGTTGGACCGACCCCAAGACCGCCCTGCGCGTGAGCGCCACGGTCACTGCTTTCAAGCGTTACCCGGCCGTGGAGTGGGTGCTGCACTTTGAAAACGGGGCGGCGCAGGACACGCCGCTGCTGGAGGACATCCAGCCGCTGGCGGTCCAGCTCCGCACCGGCTATGGCCGGAAACCCGTGCTCCTGCATCACCTGGTGGGCGATGTTTGCGACGAGCGCTCGTTCTTGCCGCTGGAGACTGAAATCGAGCCGGGCAAAGCGCTCTCCCTGGCGCCGTCGGGCGGGCGTTCCTCCAACGGCGCCTTTCCCTTTTTCAATCTCCGATATGGCGAGGAGGGCCTGCTGGCCGCCATCGGCTGGTCGGGCCAATGGCGGACTTCGCTCGAGCGCTCCGGTGCCGGGCCAACCACCCTGCGGGCCGGTATGGAAAGAACCTCCTTGCGCCTTCATCCAGGGGAGAAAATCCGCACGCCGCGAATCCTGGTGCTTCCCTGGAAGGGGGACCTTCTCGCCGCCCACAATCGTTTCCGGCGCTTGATCCTGTTCGAGTACGTGCCCCGCCAGAACGGCCGGCCGCAGCGATTGCCCGTGGCGCTGCAATGCTACGACCGCTACTCCGGGACGCGTCCGGATTGGGGCACCGAGGCAGCGCAGGTAGGGGCGAGCAAAGCGGCGCGGGCACTGGGCTGCGACACGCACTGGTTGGATGCCGCCTGGTTCGAGGGCGGCTTCCCCGGCGGGGTGGGCAATTGGTTCTGTCCTCCCAGGCAATACCCCAAGGGCCTTAAGCCCATCAGCGAGGCCTGCCACCAGGCGGGGCTCAAATTCCTGGTCTGGTTTGAACCCGAGCGGGTTGCCCGCGGCACCCAAATTGCCCGCGAACATCCCGAGTTTGTCCTGGGCGGCGACAAAGGGGACGGCCTGTTCAAGCTCAACGATGCGGCCGCCCGCCGCTGGCTCACCGACCTTTTGTCCCGGCGCATCTCCGAATTCGGCATCGATATTTATCGCAACGACTTCAACATCGATCCCCTCGGTTTCTGGCGGCAGGCCGACGCCCCGGATCGCCAGGGCCTGACCGAAATCCGTTATGTGGAAGGCCTCTACGCCCTGTGGGACGAACTGCTGGCGCGGCACCCCGGCCTGATGATCGATAACTGCGCCAGCGGCGGACGGCGCATTGACCTGGAGACCTGCGGTCGCGCCATCCCCCTCTGGCACAGCGACACCTGCTGCTCGCCCGGACACGCCGACTGGAACCAGACCCATACTTACGGCCTGAGCCTTTACGTGCCCTTGTTCGGCGCCTGCGCCTGGACCCCGACTGCCTATGACCTGCGCAGCGCGGCCACCGCCGGGGCCATCTGCCAGTTTGCCTTTCTGGAGGCCGATTTCCAGAGGGAAACCGCCCGCGCCGCTCTGGAGGAAGTGAAGCAGAACCAGCGGTTCTGGTATGGCGACTTCTATCCGCTGGGCCCCTGCACCCTTGGACCCGAGGCCCTCGTGGCTTACCAATTTCATCGCAGCGACCTGGACGCCGGCATCGTCCTCGCCTTCCGCCGCAGCCAGTGCCCTTACCCCGTCCTGCAAACCGGGCTGCGCGGCCTGAAGCCGGAGACAAGCTACCGCGTGGACTTCATTGGCGAAACCCACGCCTCCCAAAGACGCACCATGATGGGCAGAGAGCTGGGGTCCGATTTCGAGCTGCGCCTGCCCCAGCGCGGCACCAGCCTGCTGGTCCGTTACGGAAGGCGCGCGACCTGAGCCTTTGGGATTGGTTTCGAGTTATGGATGAGCCAAACCTGGACCGGCAGTTGTTGGATGCCATCCCCCATTTCCTCTTCCTGGTGGACGAGGACGTGAGAATCCTGGCCTACAACGCGGCGGCCGCGAACTTGCTGGGCCCCGACCGGCAACAAGTCCTGCGCCGCCGGGGCGGCGAGGTGTTGCATTGCCTGCACGCCACCGACTCGCCGCAAGGCTGCGGACGCTCGGATTTCTGCGAGGACTGTCCGGTGCGGAGCGCGGTCACGGAGGCCCTGGCCGCGAAGAAATGCGCCCGGCGCCGGGGACGCATGGAGCTGCTTACCAACCATGACGTCAAAGCGTTTTATCTCCTGGTCACGGCGTCTCCCCTGACTTACGAGGAGCGGAGCCTGTGCCTGCTGCTGCTGGAGGACATCGGGGAGATTATCGAACTGCAGCGCATCATCCCCATCTGCACCTACTGCAAGAAGGTCCGGGATGACGCCCAATACTGGAGTGAGGTGGAGGCCTACCTCAAGCGGCACTTGGACCTGCAGTTCACCCACGGCATGTGCCCGGACTGCTTCCAGAAGGAACTCGCGAAGCTCAAGGCGCTCGGTCCCCGCTCGCCGGACCTCCCGCCTGCTCCGCGCGGCCCCCCCAATGAAGATACAAAACACTCCAGCGCCTAATGCGCCACGGCCTTTATGGCCCCGGCATCGAACTGCACCTTGCAACCTTGATGAATTATGAACCTGACGAACTTCCCCACCGAACCGGCCGGAAGCCCCCGGGACAACAAACCCTTGACCCACCTGAGCCAGCTTCAGGCACTACTTTGCCTGCTGCACGCGCCTTGGCGGCGCGCCGGCGGCCGAGCCTGCCGGGTCGCGGGCGGCCAAACCCGCCGGCGCCTGGAGAACTCGCACCACCCGCCGACTGGGCCGTCGGCGATACAGTCGCGCCGGAATCGGGAGCAACCGGGGCTACAAGCCTTCGGCCTGCCCCCACAATGGCTGGCGTTGCTGGCGGGCGCGGCGCTCCTGTTCCAGCCCCCGGACGCCGGGGCAGTCGCGTCGATCAACCAGGAGCGACTCGTTTCGGCCAATACGGTCTTCGCCTTCAAGCTCCTCAAGCAGCTTGGCCGGGAACACCCGGGCACCAATATCTTCATCTCCCCCTACAGTCTCTCGACCGTGCTGCAACTGGTGGACAACGGCGCCAAAGGCAGGACGAAAAAGCAAATCGAGTCGGTGCTGGAAACCACCGCGCTGGACACCGACGCGCTCAACCGCGCGAACCGGTTGCTGAGCCAAACGATCAAACCGGCGCCAGCCAACACCACGGTCCTGAACCTGGCGAACGCGATTTGGCATCGAAAGGAGTTCAGTCTGAATCCGGAGTTTGTTGCGCGCAATGCCGAGTTTTTCCAAGCAAGCGTCGAGGGGCTGGATTTCGCCGACCCTCGGTCAGTGGACGCCGTGAACGGCTGGGCGGACCGGAACACTGGCGGAAAAATCAAGAGGCTGATGGACGGCCCGTTTGGGCCTTTGGACGAGGTGGTTTTAGCCAATGCTGTTTATTTCAAGGGCGCCTGGGCATCCAGGTTCGACAAGCGAAACACCCAGCCGGCAGTTTTCCGGTTGCAGAACGGGCAGGAGAAGAGGGTCCTGATGATGACGCAGCACGGTCGTTTTTTTTACCACCAGGCTGGAGGCGGACTCCAGGCGGTTTGCCTGCCTTATACGGACCGGAATTTCGCCATGTCCATCCTCCTGCCAGCGCCCAATTCCAGCGTGGCGAAAGTGCTCTCGCGCCTGGACGCGGAAGTATGGGAGAACGCGATTTGGCGGAAATTCCGGGACCAGGCGATAGAGCTTAATCTCCCGCGTTTCAAACTGGAATATGGCGTCGAGTTGAAGAAGCCGCTGGAAGCTCTGGGCATGAGCCTGGCCTTTTACCCGAGGAAGGCCGACTTTTCGGGGATGGCCGCCGAGCCGCTTTTCATAAGCCGGGTTAGCCAGAGGGCGGCCGTCGAGGTGGACGAGCAAGGGACCGAGGCGGCGGCGGCCACGGTTGGCGTTTTAACACAAGGCATCACGCCATCGGTGTTTGTGGACCGTCCGTTTCTCTTCCTGATCCACCACCTGCCGACCAAATCCATCCTGTTCATGGGCATCGTCTATGACCCGGAATTTCTCGGCACGAGTGGAGAACTCGATTCGTTGAAGGCCTCCTCAACGCCAGTCAGAAGAAGGCCCCGGGAGTTTTAGTGACCCGCCGCGGGCGCCTTGGCGAGTGGTTGGCGAGACAGCGGCACGGCGCTATTGGCGTTGACTTTGGGCGGCGGCCCGTTCTAATCTGGCGGCAGCGTTAGCAGATGTTTTACTGAAAGGATTCTTATGCCGGAGCTGAAACAACTCTATGATGCGGTGGTCAGAGGCGATGCCAAGGCCACGCAAGCCCTCACTCAAGAAGCCTTGGCGGAGGGGGTCGATCCCCTCGAGCTGGTCAACCAATACATGGTGCCCGCCATGGACGAAGTCGGCCGCCGCTTCGAGTGCAACGAATACTTCGTACCCGAGCTCCTGATCTCGGCGCGCGCCATGAAGGCCGCCCTGGAACTGCTCCGTCCCCTGCTCACCGCCCGGGGCGACCAACCCCAGGGCCGCGTCGCCATCGGCACCGTCAAAGGCGATTTGCACGACATCGGCAAGAATCTGGTCGCCTCCCTCCTGGAGGGCGGCGGCTTTGAGGTCATCGACCTGGGCGTCAATGTGGCGCCCGAGAAGTTCATCGCCACCATCAACGAGAAGCAGGCCAATATCATCGCCATGTCCGCCCTGCTCACCACCACCATGCCGGCCATGAAAACCACCATCGACGTTCTCAAGCAAGCCGGCGTGCGCGACAAGGTCAAAGTCCTCATCGGCGGCGCGCCCATTACCCAGAAATACGCGGATGAAATCGGCGCGGACGGTTACAGCGAAAGCGCCGTGGGGGCGGTGGCGCTGGCCAAGAAGGCTGTCACCGCTGCCTGAGCCTGGCCCGCCCGCCGGCAGATGCACCCGCTCATTCGACAACTCCTGGCGCTGGGGCCGGTCATTACCGACGGCGCCTGGGGCACCCAACTCCAGGCGCGCGGCCTGGCGGTGGGCGAGTTTCCGGATGCCTGGAACCTGACGCACGCCGACCGGGTGGCGGAGGTGGCCCGCGCTTACGTCCAGGCCGGCAGCCAGGTGATCCTGACCAATACCTTCGGTGCCAACCGCATCCGCCTGGGCGAGGCCGCCCTGGCCGGGAGCGTGGCCGAAATCAACCAGCGCGGGGTCGAAATCTCACGCGCCGCCGCCGGCGACCGCGCGCGAGTCTTTGCCTCCATCGGCCCGACCGGCAAACTGCTCCTGAGCGGGGAAGTGACCGAGGATGAGGTGCGCGCCGCTTTCGCCGAGCAGGCCCGGGCGCTGGCCGAAGGCGGGGCCGAGGCCCTGGTGGTTGAAACCATGTCCGACCTGGCGGAGGCGTTGCTGGCCGTGAGCGGTGCGCGGGAGACCGGTTTGCCGGTGGTCGCCTGCATGGTCTATGACAGCGGGAAGAACAAAGACCGGACCATGATGGGGACGACGCCCGAGCAGGCGGCGGCAGCCCTCACGGCGGCCGGCGCCGAGGTCATCGGCGCCAACTGCGGCCAGGGGATTGCCGGGTTTGCCGCGCTGGGCCAACGCCTGCGGGCCGCCACCGACCGCCCGATTTGGCTCAAACCCAACGCCGGCCTGCCGGCGGTCGTCGAGGGCCGCCTCCAATACCGCGCCACGCCCGAGGAGTTCGCCAGCTATGTCCCCGAATTGATTAAGCTGGGCGCCGGCTTCGTCGGCGGCTGTTGCGGCACGGGCCCCGATTTCATCGCGGCGATCAAGCGCCACTGGGCGCCGGCCAGGTGAGAGGCGCGATTTAGTAAGAAGTCATGACCAGTCGAGAGAGAGTGCTGGCCCATTTGGCCGGCCGGCCGGTGGACCGGCTGCCGGTGATGCCGATTACGATGATGTTCGCCTGCGACCGCGTGGGCGGCCGCTACCGGGAGTATTGCACCGATTACCGGGTGCTCGTCGAGGGCCAGGTCCGCACCGCCCAGGAGTTTGGCTTCGATTACGTCAACACGATGTCCGACCCGGCGCGCGAGGCGGCCGATTGCGGCGCCACGGTCGAATACTTCGATAACCAGCCGGCGGCCCTGGTCGAGGAGCAGGCCCTCCTGGCCGACAAGACGAGGCTCCTTTCGCTCAAGATTCCCGACCCGCTGGGTGGCGGGCGCATGCACAACGGCATCAAGGCCCTGGCCTTGTACCAGCAACGCCTCGGCCGGGAGAAAGTCATCGAAGGCTGGGTTGAAGGACCGATGGCCGAAGGGGCGGACCTCCGGGGTATCAATACGATCATGTTGGATTTTTTCGATGACCCGCGCTTCGTACGCGACCTCTTCGGCTTTGTGGTTGAGATGGAACTGGGCTTTGCCCGGGCGCAGCTCAAGGCGGGAGCGGATGTGATCGGCGTGGGCGATGCTGCCGCCTCATTGGTGGGGCCGCAGCTCTATGAGGAGTTTGTCTGGCCCTACGAGAAGAAGCTGGTGGAGGGCATTCACGCGCTTGGGGGCAAGGTGCGTCTGCATATCTGCGGCAACACCCGCAAGCTCCTCCACGGCATGGGCAAGTTGGGCTGCGAGATCGTCGACCTGGACTTCCTGTCGCCGCTGGCCGAGGCCCGGCAGGCGATGGGCCCCGACCAGGTCCTGCTGGGCAACCTCAACCCGGTCGTCGTCCTGCGCAACGGCAACCCGGAGGGCGTAACCGCCGCCATCGCCCAATGCCACCGCCAGGCCGGCCCGCGCTTCATCGTGGGGGCCGGCTGCGAAGTCCCGCGCGACACCCCCCTGGCGAACCTGCGCGCCCTCTGCGCCTACGCCCACAGCCATAAGCCGGCCGGCCCTGGCCCCAGTCAAGCGCCTGCCGACAATTTCTTTGGGGAATAGGCCTCGGCCGGTCCAATAGCCTCGACGCTGGCGCCGTGCAAAGAGAGGGACAAGGCGGGCGGCGCCGTTTTTGGAGGGCCGGGCGAACCGGCGGGGGCGGAGAGCGCGAAAGGCCGTTGAAATACAGGCGCAGAGGCGGCATATTGACTCCATGACAGTTACAGCAGACCAAAAGCAACGCGTGACCTTGCCCTCCGCCAGGCCAGGGGACAAGTTCGAGGTTCAGCTTTCGGGGGATGGCAAGATGGTCTTGACAAGGCTGGAGCCTCCGCGGTCCGAGCCTGCCGAAGTGAGGATCGAAAAGCGGGGCAAGTTCTCTGTGGGTGTGTTAAACCGTCCGATCAATGAGCAAGCCCTGAAAGAGGCCTTGGCTGATTTTCCGTGAAGTACCTCCTGGATGTGAATCTCCTGCTGGCCGGGATGTGGGAAAATCATTCTCGCCATGCAGAGGTGTTCGGCTGGCTTGAGGGCAAGAGCATCTTCCTCTGTCCACTGGCTGAGCTGGGCTTCCTGCGAATCAGCGCCAACGAGAAGGCCATCAACGCGCCGATGGATAAGGCCAGGGAGCTGCTGGAAAGGTTCTCGACCGAGAGAAACGCGGAGCGGATTTCAGACGACCTTGCGCCGCTTGACTCTCATCCCAAGACCTCTGAGGAAGTGACCGACCTTTACCTGGCGGATTTGGCAAATAAACATGGCGCGAAGCTGGCGACCCTGGACGAGCGGATCGACCACGGCGCCGTTGAAGCCGTCTGTCCGCCCGGAAAACCGCAAGGCCGGCCGCCCTCCTGACAGCCGAGCTCGAGAAGGCTGAGGAGCGGCGAAACGTAAAATGACTACGCCCCACTGCTGGCCGAGCGGGTCTTGCGCGTTACGGCCAAGCGTGATACAAATCCTGTGTGACGTCGAACACGATTGCGATACGATTGCGCCGGCCCAAGGCGGAAATCGAGACCAACGCCAAACCCAACGTCAATGCCTGGGTCAATAAGCTTATCGAGCATGCCCTAGGTCCACGCAGGGTCGGCTGGAACGAGCACTTTGATCGGCTATCCTCGGGCAGGAAGTTCCGGCTTACGGGCAAAGTTGAGCGCCGCGAACGGTGAATTTCGCGGATACCAACTGGCTGGCCTCGGCTTATATTGAGCCGAGGCGTGACGATGCCGAGGCCGTAAGGCGGAGGGGAATCGTCAATCGCTTCCTGCGCCGCCACGGTGGGCAACGGATTGCTTTTCACCTGCCGCCGCCAAAGCCTCGCTTGCCAACGCCGAGCAGCTCCGCCTCCTCGTCGAAGCCGCCCGGGTCCGCCTGGCCTGCGCCCACGGCCCCGCTTCGCAGCTATGCCCGGTGCTCGCGCCGCGCCGCCTACGTGAGCGTATTTATGTAACGGCCCACTTAGCGCTGCGGGCCGGTCTGGGCCCGGTACTCTTCAATGCGGCGGGTAATAATCCCGACTTGTTCGGCGTCGCCGCGGGCCTGGGCTAACTGGAGGGCCTTGCGGGCGGAGGCCAGGGCTTGTTGCATGCGTCCTGCCTCGGCGTAATGGACGGATAAGATCAAATGGAGCTCGGGCGCAGTGTCCAGGTCCGGGCGTTGCGCCTGCACCACGGCATAGTGCTTGAGGGACTCTTCGATATTACCCTGGGCGGCCAGGGCCAGAGCGAGCAGGTAATGCGTCCGGGCGTTTTGGGGGTCGAGGTTCAGGGCCTTGGTCAGGGCGGCCACGGCCTGCTGGACGTCGCCCTTGGCCAGCAAGGCATCCCCCAGCGCGGCCTGCATGTCGGCGGGGTTGTAGCGCCGGTCAAACCCCGCCGGCAGGAGCCGGACCGCCTCGGCCAAATGCTGCACCGCCGGCGCCGGTTGTCCCTGGTAGCGCAGGGCCATTCCGAGGTCGTAATGGGCGCAGCCGTCGGCGGGGTCCAGCCGCAGGGCCTCGGTGGTATGGGCCAGTCCCTCCTTGAACTGATGTTTCAGATGAAAGAGCAAGAAGCCCAGCCGCTGATGTGCCTGCACGCTCCGGGGATTGATTTGGAGCGCCTTTCGATATTCCGCGATGGCCCGCTCGGGGTCGCCGCTGACTTCCAGCACGTAGGCCGCGCGGGCGTGGGAATAATCGTCGAGGAATCGTTCCCGGATGAGGCCAATCGCCCCTGGCTGGGCATTGACGAATTCGGGGATATTGGCTGCGCGGTCGGGGGCGGTGAAGTGGGCCAGGAGCACTGGGGGCGTGCTTTCTCCTTGGGGGTCGATGTGCGTGAGGAACAACTGGGTGTAAGGCGAATTGGCTTTGGAAGCGAATACCAGCCAGCGGCCGTTGGGCGACCAACTGTGCCAGGAGTTGAGGCGGGAGGTGTTGCCGCGCAGACGGCGGGCCTGGCCGCCGGCAGCGGGGATGATGTAGAGCTCGCTGTCGGGCTGGAGCAACATGTAATTGCTGGCCTGGCAGAAGACAATCCATTGGCCGTCGGGCGAGTATTTCGGGAAGAAGTTGCTCCGGCCATTGCGCGAGGCCCCGGCCAGGGGCTCCGCCTGGCCGCCCCGGCCGTCATGGTAAGGGATGCGGTAAAGATCAAACCGGAAGGGTTTGCCTTCGCGCAGGAACTCGGCGCAATCCGCCTCGCTCAAGAGGAGCTTGCCTTCGGCATCAGCGCTGCGGAGTTGATAGGCCTTGGTCCGGGCGAAGACGATGTACTGGCCATCCGGGCTCCAAACTGGATTGCTTTGGACGTATTCCGGGTCGTCGGCGCCCGGCAGAGATTGGAACGCGCCCGTGTTCCGGTGATAGACCACCAGGATGCCTTTGATCGGGAAAAAGAGTTGCGAAAAGGCCAGGTCCGGTTTGCCGACAAAGACCGATTTGTCCTTGACGGTGCTGATGACGTTGCGGCCATCCGGGGAGACTTGGGAGAGCAGGCCGAAGGTCTGTTGGCGATCCTCCGGCCGGTAGGCGTCCCAGGTGATGATTTGGCTGGTGGCCAGGGTCATTTCCCTGGCGACGCGGGTGATGACGTAAGAGCCTTTGTTGTTGGCGTAATCGACATCCATCCCCAGCACCTTGCCATCCCGGGAGAAGGAATGGCAGTTGCCGCACACCGGCAGGCGCTGGAGGACCACCGCCGGCTGCTGCGGGGCGGCAATGCTGCCAAAACGCCAGCGAATCCGCGTGGGGTCTTTGACCGCCTCCATGAACGGCAGATTCACTTCCCGGTAGAACAACGGCGCGCCCACCTCGTCCGCCGAGGTGCTGAGCGAGACCCGGCCCCGGGACAGGATTTTCAGCGGGGCGGCGGCTGCAAAGCCCAGCACCGTCACCCTGGCCGGGTTCTCCCGGGAACGCCGCTTGAGCTGTTCCCAATCTTCCCGTCCCGGCGTCCACTCCGCCCGGCGGCTCAGGAAACACCGGCGGCCGGGAGGAGCTTGAAACTGGACCAGGATCAGCCAGGTGTCCGCCCCGGCCGCCGTGTCTTGCCAGGAAAAGGTGCAAGGCACAATCTCTGGCGGAAAGACAGTCCCCTCTTGCGGGTAGCGGATGGTTAAGCTCGGATAGTCTTTGGTTTCCTGGTAGGCGGCCAGGACCTGCGCGAGGGGCGGCTGGCGCGAACAGCAAACGGTTCCGAGGCTCAGACAAGTCAGGAGGAGCCCTAAGGGCATCAGGGAGGTACTGGACGCATAGGACACACAGGACATAAAGCACAAGGGCAGGAACTGAGCCAGTCCAAAAAAAAGCAGCCCGTCCCCTGGGGGAACGGGTTGCCGGGATTTTAAACTTGGGACTTCCGGTCAGGCGTGCTGGGTCTCGGGTTTGGCCTCGGGCGCCGGCTTCTCTTCGGGCTTTTCTTCGGGGGCGGGTTTGGTTTCTGCGGCCGGTTTGGTTTCGGCCGGGGTTTCGCTGACGGTCGGGAGGTCCACCCATTCGAGGATGGCGCGCTGGGAGGCATCGCCCTGCCGCTGGTTAAGGCGGATGATGCGGGTGTAACCGCCGTGGCGCTCGTGTTGGTTGGGCGCGATTTGGTCAAAGAGGATCTTGACGGCGTCTTCCTGGTGGAGGCGGGCGGCGGCGCGGCGGCGGTCGTGGAGGGAGCCGCGCTTGCCGAGGGTGAGCATTTTTTCGGCCACGGAACGGGCGGCTTTGGCCTTAGCGAGGGTGGTGGTGATGCGCTTGTGGAGAATGAGGCTGCAGACCAGGTTGGCGAGCATGGCATTGCGGTGCTTGCCGGTGCGGCCCAACTTGGCGGTTCGCTTAAGGTGACGCATAAACGGGCGAGGGGTGGGGGGGCGGGTGAGCGGGAACAGGGCGGCGCTCCCGCTCACCGGTCCGCGGCGCTTAACGAGTAATCGAGGTCAAGGTGGTGGGCTCTTCTTTGGGGGCCTCGAGCAGGTCGGGCTCGAAGGTACTGCCCAGGGTCAGCCCCAGGGCGGCGAGTTTGTCTTTGATTTCGTTGAGCGATTTCTTGCCGAAGTTGCGGTACTTGAGCATCTCCTGTTCGGTCTTCATGGCGAGCTGGCCGACGGTGGTGATGTTGGCGTTGTTCAGGCAGTTGGCGGCGCGCACGCTCAGTTCGATTTCGTTGACGCTCATGTTGAGGAGCTTCTTGAGCTTGGTCTTCTCCTCGTCCTGCTTATCGACGACCTCTTCGAACTCGACGGCGTTCTTGTCATAGCCGACGAAGACGTCGAGGTGGTGCTGGAGGATGGCGGAGGCCTGGGTCAGGGCGTCGTCGGGCGAGATGCGGCCATCGGTCCAGATTTCAAGGATGAGCCGGTCGTAATCGGTGCGCTGGCCGACGCGGGCGTTTTCGACCGCATAGCGGACGCGGATGACGGGCGAGAAGAGGGAATCGATGGCGATGACGCCAATCGCCTGATTGGCTTTTTTGTTTTCATCGCCCGGCAGGAAGCCGCGGCCGACTTTGACTTCCAACTCCATCTCGAACTTTTTCTTTTTGTCGAGGGTGCAGATGTGCTGGCCGGGATTGACCAGCTCGACATTTTGGTTGAGTTGGATGTCCGCGGCGGTGACTTCGCCTTCCTTGTTGACCGAAAGGAGGAGGGTTTGCGGGTCGCGGTTGTGGGCCTTGAAGAGGATCTTCTTGAGGTTGAGCACAATGTCGGTGACATCTTCGACGATGCCATCGATGGTGGCGAATTCGTGCATGGCGCCGTCGATTTTGATCGAGCTGATGGCTGCGCCCTCGAGGGAGGAGAGCAGCACGCGGCGCAGGGAGTTGCCGATGGTGTGGCCGTAGCCGGTCTCGAACGGTTCGGCGATGAACCGGGCATAAGTTTCCGTGGCGGTGGCCTCCTCTTTGGTCAACCGCTTGGGCATTTCAAAGCGTCCCAGCCGTACTGGCATATTTTTCCTTTCCGGTTGTTTGCTAGCGGGAATAAAACTCGACCACCGCCTGCTCGTTGGCGATGGGTTGGATCTCCTCGCGCGTGGGGATGCGCATCACCACGCCCTTGAGGGCTTCCTTGTCCAGGGATAGCCAGTCGGGCACCGCGCGGCTGGCGGCGACTTCGAGGTTCTTGGTGGCCAACTGCCGGGCGGCATTGGAGCTTTTGATGTCGATGACGTCGTTGACCTTGAGGCCGTAGGAGGGGATGTTGACCTTGCGGCCGTTGACGCGGACGTGGCCATGGCCGACCAACTGGCGGGCGGCGGCGCGGGTGTTGGCGAAGCCGAGGTGATAGCAGACATTGTCGAGCCGGGTTTCCAGGAGCTGGAGCATCTGCTCGCCGGTGACGCCGCGGCGCTTGAGCGCGCGCTCATACACGCCGCGGAACTGGCGTTCGAGCAGGCCGTAATAATAGCGGAGCTTCTGCTTTTCGATGAGGCCCAGGCCGTAGTCAGTGTGTTTGCGGCGGGACTTGGGGCCATGCACCCCGGGGCCGTAATTTCGGCGTTCGAGGTACTTGGACGGGCCGAAGATGGGCACGCCGAAACGGCGGCTGATGCGAACACGAGGACCTGTATAACGAGCCATGCTGAGGGTTGAGGGTTGAGGGTTACACGCGGCGTTTCTTCCGGGGACGGCAGCCGTTATGCGGCACGGGCGTGACGTCCTTGATGGTGGTGATTTCCAGTCCGATGGCCTGCAAGGCGCGGATGGCCGATTCGCGGCCGGAGCCCGGGCCTTTGACGCGGACTTCGATTTCGCGCATGCCGTGAGACATGGCCTGGCGGGCGGCATCCTGGGCGACCTGCTGGGCGGCATAAGCCGTGCTCTTGCGCGAGCCCTTGAACCCGACGCGGCCGGCGCTGGACCAGCCGATGAGGTGTCCCTGCACGTCGGTGATGCTGACCTGGGTGTTGTTGAAAGTGGCGAGGATATTGGCGACGCCGCTGGTGATGTTCTTGGCGCCCTTGGCCTTGATGATCTTCTTGCCGGCCAGCCCGTCGGCGAGCAGTTCGGCCGCCGTCGGCGCCGCGGCGCCGGGAGCGGGCACGGCGCCTTCGGCGGGTTTGGGGGCTTCCGGGGCTTCCGGGGCGGGGGCGCCGCCGGCAGGCGGGCCGGGGGCCGGCGCGCCGGCTTTCCTGGGCGGCTTGGCGGGCGGCGCCTCACCCAGCGGCTTGCCGGGGGCTTTCTCCGCGGGGGCTTCCGGTTTGCCTTCCTTCCTGGGAGCAGTTTGCTTTTTGGTTTCCTCGGGCATGGGACTTTTAAGACGTATAGGACGCAGAGGGGATTAATGGATGCCGGTCTTGGCCGCCGGATTGCGGACCACCCCGACGGTCTTGCGGGGGCCTTTGCGGGTGCGGGCGTTGGTTTGCGTGCGCTGCCCGCGCACGGGCAGTCCGCGCAGGTGACGGATGCCGCGATAGCACTTGATGCCCTGGAGCCGCTTGAGGTTCATGCCAATCTCGCGGCGGAGATCGCCCTCGATGACGCACTTGCCCTCCTGGATGGCGTGAACGATTTGCGAGAGCTGCTGCTCCGTCAGGTCCTTGGCGCGGATGCCGGGATCAATGTTGGCCCGGGCCAGGATGTCCCTGGAATTGCTCGGGCCGATGCCATAGATGGAGCGCAAGGCGATATCGATGCGCTTGTGCGGCGGGACTTCTACTCCGATGATGCGAGCCATAAATCAAAAGGCAATAGGGTGGTGGAGTCAGGGCGAAAAGGCAACGGCGTGAGGGCGTGCTGTTGCCAGCACTCCAATACTCCGTTTCCTTTCTTTAGTTAAACGAGTTAAATAAGTTAAATAAGTTAAATCACCAACGGATCAGCCCTGGCGCTGTTTGTGGCGCGGGTTGGTGCAGATCACCCGGATGGTGCCTTTGCGGCGTATGACTTTGCAGTTTTCGCAAAGCTTCTTAACAGAGGCGCGAACTTTCATATTCTCAAAACTCGAGCGCGGCGGCGCGCCCGCTCCGGGTTCCCCGGGGCGCGCGCTGCCAGGGCTTGACTTCTCTTGCTTGCCACAGCCATGCCGCTTGGGCCTGGCAGGCGCGAGGCCTGCCCCACTATACGGCTTAAGTGGTCTGCGTTTCCACGATAATCCGGCCCTCGGACAAATCGTAGGGCGACATTTCCAACCGGACTTTGTCCCCCGGCGCCAACCGCGCAAAGCTCAATCGCGCATGGCCGGCCACATAGGCCAGCAGCCGATGGCCGTTGGGCAGTTCCACCCGGTAGGTCCGGTCGGACAGCACTGCCACTACGGCACCTTCAACTTTGAGGGCATCCTCTCGGGCCATGTCAAAATCTCCGGCTCATCCTCGGTGATCAACACCGTATGCTCAAAATGAGCCGATAGTGAACCATCTTGGGTCACCACTGTCCAGCCATCATTCAAGATTTTTACCCCGGGCGACCCCGCGTTGACCATCGGCTCGATGGCCAACGTCATCCCCGGCCGCAACTTGGGGGACGGTTTTCCGTCCACGAAATTCGGCACCTGGGGCTCCTCGTGCATCGAGCGTCCCACCCCGTGGCCGACGAATTCGCGCACGACGCTGAAGCCGTTGCCCTCCACACATTCCTGTATGGCGCGCGAAATATCAACTACGCGCCGCCCGGGCACGGCGCGCGCGATACCCTCGTGGAGGGCCTTTTCCGTGATATCCATCAGGTTCTGGGCCGGCAAGCCGCACCCCCCGACGGCCACCGTCCGGGCGGTATCGCCGATAAAGCCGTTGTAAATGACCCCGACATCCAGGCTGACGATGTCGCCAAAGCGCAACTGCCGGGGGCCGGCCAGGCCGTGCACCACCTGCTCATTGACCGAGATGCAGATGTGGCACGGGAACTTCCGGTAGCCCAGAAACGCGCTCCTGGCGCCACAACTCTTCATCCGCGACGCGGCGAAGTCGTCCACTTCCTTCGTCGTCGCCCCCGGCTTGATAAAGGCCGCGACTGCTTCCAGCACGGCACTGGCCACCGCACAAGCCGGCCGCATGGCTTCCAAATCCCGCTCGTTCTTAAGAATGATCATCAGCGCGCGGCCCATTTCAACTTAACAGGACAAGTCTCCGCCTGGCCACTGTCCCGCCAACCCTCCGGGTTGGGGAAGTCCTGCCCGCGCAGGTTGGTTTGGGCAAGCTGGCGGCTGCCGCTACTATAGGCCAGAGCGGAGTGCATCGTCAAAATCTCCCCCGGAGGCGGCCTTTTTTGAGGAAGCCGTCGTAATGGCGCATGAGCAGATGGGTTTCCATCTGGCGCATGGTGTCCAGGAGCACGCCGACCAGGATGAGCATGCTTGTGCCGCCAAAGAAGGTGGAGACCTGGTAGGGGATCTTGAGCCAGCGGTTCAGCAAGATGGGGATGACGGCGATGATGGTCAGGAAGATGGCCCCGGCCAGCGTAATCCGGCTCATGGCGTTGTGGAGGAAATCGCTGGTGGCCTGGCCTGGGCGCACGCCGGGGATGTAGCCGCCGTTCTTCTTGAGGTCATCGGCGATTTGCAGTTCGTTGAACTGGGTGGCCACCCAGAAGTAGGAGAAGAAGAGGATCATCAGGCCGTAGATCGTGATGTAGAGGAGGGCGCCTTCCTGCAGAATGCGGGCAATCTCGATGAAGAATTTCACCTGCAAGGTCTTGCCGAGGAAGAAGAAAATCTTCTGCGGGAACATGAGGATGGCCTGGGCGAAGATGATCGGCATGACGCCCGAATAGTTGACGCGCAAAGGCATGAACGAGGTGCTGCCCTGAAAGATCTTACGGCCGACGGCCCGCTGGGCGTATTGGACGGGGACCTTGCGCTGGGCCTGGGTGATCGCAATCACGCCGGCAATGACGCCCACCAGGAGCAAAAGCAAGGCGGCGGCATGGCCGAGATTGAACTCCGCCTGCGTGCCTTTGGGAAAGAACATGTCCCTCAGGGCATAGACCGCCTGCGGCAGGCGGGCCAGGATGCCGATGGTGATGACCAGGGACACACCGTTGCCGATGCCCCGGTCGGTGATCTGCTCGCCGAGCCACATCAGCAGCATGGTGCCGGTGGTGAGGATGATGGTGGTTTGGATCCTGTAGAACCACAGGTGTGCATCGCTGTAGAGGACCAACCGGCCAATCCCCGCCCCGAAAATGCTGTCCGGGTTCTCCCACCCGAGGGCCATCACAAAGCCTTGTCCCAGGCAGAGCAGGACCGTGAGATAGCGCCCGTACTGGATGAGCTTGGTGCGGCCGCCCTCCTCGCGGGCGAGCTTGGACAAGTGGGGCCAGACGGCGGTAAGCAATTGGATGATGATCGTGGCGCTGATGTAGGGCATGATGCCCAGGGCGCCCACCGCGCAATGCTCCAGGGCGCCCCCGGTGAACATGCTGTAGAGGCCCAAGACCGAGTTGCCGGCGGTTTGGCCGGCCTTGGTGTTGAAGAAGGCGGTCAAGGTCGCGCCATCGAGGCCCGGAATGCGGATGGCCGCCTCCAGCCGGCAGATCGCCAGGACCAGCAAGGTAAACAGAATCCTGGATTTAAGTTCGGGAATCTTAAAGCAATTGCTGAAAGTATTGGCAATGGCAGCGAGCATGGTCAGTTAAAATCAGGAGTTTTGGCGACCTGCTTAGGACTGCTGGGCCGGTTCGGATTGGGGCGTTTCAGGCTTGGCGGCTCGGCCCTTGCGGGAGGCAATCAATTCGCAAGTGCCGCCTTTGGCCTGGATTTTGGTCCGAGCGGAGGCACTGAAGGCGTGGGCGCTGACGGTCAGCTTGCGGGTCACTTCGCCGCTGCCCAGAATCTTGATGCCGTCGCTCGGCCCGTTGGCCAACCCCAGTTGGCGCAGCGCCGTCTCATCGACCCGGGCCCCGTCTTCGAAACGGTTGAGGGCCTCGACGTTGACGGGCAGGTAGCGGGTCGCGAAACGGGTGTTGTTGAACCCGCGCTTGGGAATGCGGCGAATGAGCGGCATCTGCCCGCCTTCGAAGCCGAGGCGCATCGAACTGCCGGAGCGGGCCGTCTGGCCTTTGCCACCGCGCCCGCTGGTCTTGCCGTGCCCGCTGGATTCCCCCTGCCCCAGCCGCTTGCGCGGGTGCCGGGCGCCGGGACGAGGTCGAAGATCGTGTAATCGCATAAGCAACGGAGTATGGGAGTAAACTCTGGCCGGGGGTTAAGCTGGAGGCTGGGGTGGAGGCGTCGGCGGCAGGGCTGGCGGGGGCGGCGGGGCTTGGACCCTTTTGATTTCCAGGCCGCGGCCCTGGTAAATGTCCTCGCGCAGGCGGAGGCTGAGCAGGGCTTGGAGCGTGGCCTTGACGACATTGGCGGGGTTTTTCGAGCCCAGCGACTTGCTCAGCACGTCTTTGACGCCGGCCGATTCGAGGACTGCCCGGACGGTCTTGCCGGCGATGATGCCGGTGACGGGCGAGGCTGGCCGGAGCAGCACTCTGGCGCCGCAATAGTGCGCCAGCACCTCGTGCGGGATGGTGGCGTCTTTGAGGGCCACGCCCACCATTTGGGCGCGGGCCAATTCCCCGCCCTTGCGGATGGCGTCGGCCACTTCGCCGGCCTTGCCGAGGCCCACGCCCACGCGGCCATGCTTGTCGCCCACGACAATCAGGGCGCTGAAGCTAAACCGCCGGCCACCTTTGACGACCTTGGCCGAACGGTTGATGAACACGACCTTTTCGGTCAGTTCCAGCCCGGTCTGCTCGTCGAGGGTAATTTCGGGCTCCGGCCTGGCACGCCGCCCGCGCATGAGCCCGCGGGGGCCACGTTGGTTGCCGCTCTCGGTTTTGCTGGATTCAGCCACCATATCTTTCTCCATTAGACGTCAAAACTGCAGACCGGCCTCGCGGGCGGCATCGGCCAGGGCCTTGACTTTGCCATGGTAGCGGGCCCGGCCGCGGTCGAAAATGACTTCTTTGATGCCCTTGCCCACAGCGGCCTGGGCCGCCAGGGCCCCCATGACCTTGGCGCTGGCAGCGTTGGCGGCCAACTTCTCCCGCCCCGGCGTGGCCTTGCTGGTCGTAGAGGCCGCCGCCAGGGTCAGGCCGGCGGTGTCATCGATGAACTGGACATGTATGTTCTTGTTCGTAAAGCAAACCGACATCCGGGGCCGCTCTTTGGTGCCGCTGAGCTTGCGGCGCACGCGCCAATGCCGCCGCTGGGCCAATTGCTGTTTCTGTTCCGTTCTCATGAGCGTCGGGGTTTAACCCATTTTAACTCCTTTAACTCCTTACTGCACCGTCTTGCCTTCCTTGCGGATGACCCGTTCATCCAGGTAGCGCACGCCCTTGCCCTTGTAAGGTTCAGGCGGGTAGAAGCTCCGCAGTTCGGCGGCCACCTGGCCGACCACCTGCCGATCCGGCCCCTCGACCGTGATCTTGGTGTTCTCATCCACCGTCACCTTGATCTGCTCGGGGATGGGGAAGATGATCGGATGAGAGTAGCCCAGGTTCAGGGTGACGTTCTTGCCCTGGACGGCGGCTTTGAAGCCGACGCCCTGGATTTCGAGCTTTTTGACAAAGCCTTCGGTGACGCCCCGGACCATGTTGTTGACCAGTGCGCGGCTCAGGCCGTGCAGCGCCTTGGCCTGGGCGTCGTCCCCCTCCCGGCTGACGACGATCTTGGCGTCCTGGACTTTGAGGCTGGTGCGACGGGGCAATTGCCAGTTGAGCTTGCCTTTGGGTCCTTCCACGGACACCTGCTGGCCGTTGACCTCCACTTTCACTTTGGGCGGGATGGCAATCGGTTGTTTTCCAATGCGTGACATGGTCGGAAAAGAGTTAAAAGAGTTAAATAAGTTAAGCAAGTTAAACAAGTTAGAGCGTTGAGCCGCCTACCAAACGTAACAAATCAATTCCCCGCCGAGGTTCTTCTTGCGGGCCTGGACGCCGGTCATAATGCCCTCGGAGGTGGAGAGGACCGCCACGCCCAGACCGCCCCGGATGCGGGGGATTTGGGCGGCGCCCACGTAGCGGCGCAGCCCGGGGGTGCTCACCCGGCGCAAACCCTCGATAATGCTCTTCTTGCCCTGGTACTTGAGTTTGAGCTTGATGCTCCTGACCCCTTTGCCCTCGACGGAGAAGTCGGTGATGTAGCCTTCGCCCTTGAGAATGGAGGCCAGGCTCTCCTTCATTTTCGAGTGGGGCATTTGGACCACCGGCAGCAAGGCGCGGTTGGCGTTGCGGATGCGGGCCAACATGTCGGAAATCGGGTCGTTCATAACCATTACCAACTGGCCTTGGTGACGCCCGGAATGAGGCCGCTCAGGGCAGCTTCCCGGAAGGTCAGGCGCGAGCAGGCGAACTTGCGGAGGTAGCCGTGGCGGCGGCCGGTCATCGAGCAGCGGTTGACCACGCGCGCCGGGCTGGCATTGCGGGGCAGCTTGGCCAGGCCGGCATAGTCCCGCCTGGCCTTCAACTCCGCCCGAATGGCCGCGTATTTCTTCACGGTCCGGGCCTTCTTCTTGTTGCGTTCAACCCAGGAGACTTTTGCCATAGAATGAGAATCGAGTGAGGAAGTGAGCGAGTGAGGAAATAATGGGACAGGGTTGCCGGGGCGATGGGCGCATGGGTCCAGCCTGCCAGTAGTCCCATACTCCATTACTCCGCCTGTGCTTCATGGGTTACTTGCCTTTGGTTGGTTCGGCGAAGGGCATGCCCATGAGCTTGAGCAGATCCAGCGCCTCTTCGTTGGTGCGGGCGCTGGTCACGATCGTGATGTCCATGCCCTGCTGGCGCTTGATTTTGTCCAGGTCAATTTCCGGGAAAATCGTCTGGTCATTGACGCCCAGGGAGTAATTGCCCCGGCCGTCAAACGACCGGAGCGACAGCCCGCGGAAGTCGCGGATGCGCGGCACGGCGGTGGCCAGCAGGCGGTCAAAGAATTCGTACATGGCATCGCGGCGGAGGGTGACGTGGCAGCCGATCGGCTGGCCCTTGCGGAGCTTGAAATTGGCGATGCTGTGCCGGGACTGGCTGATGGCCGGCTTGCGGCCCGTAATCAGGGCGAGGTCCTTGGCGGCATCGTCAATCGCGCTCTTTTCCAGCCCGGCGCTGACGCCCATGTTGACCACGATCTTCTGCAGCCGGGGGACCTGGTGCGGGTTGCCGTATTGCCGCTTGGCCTTGAGGGCGGGCAGCACTTCCTTGAGGTATTTTTCGTAAAGTCTGGCTTTCATCGCTTGGTCGCGGCTTAGCTTGGGGCGGGGGCGGGGGCGGGGGCGCGTTTGGCGGCCCGGGCGTCGTATTGTCCGGCCTTCATCACGTTGGAGATGTGAATCGAGCCTTCGCGTTCGATGATTTTGCCCTGCGGGTTGGCGGGACCCTTGCGCATGTGCCGCTTGATCATGCGGGCGCCTTCGACGATGACGCGCTGTTTCTTGCCGAGGACGGCGATGATGCGGCCGCGCTTGCCTTTGTCGGCGCCGGCCAGGATGACCACTTCATCGTTTTTTCTGACGTGGAATCGGCGCATGGTAATCGGTGATGAGGGTGGGCGGTCAGATGACCTCGGGGGCGAGGGAAACAATCTTCATGAATTTCTTGTCGCGCAACTCGCGCGCCACGGGCCCGAAGATTCGCGTGCCGCGCGGGTTCAACTCCTTGTCGATAATCACGATGGCGTTGCTGTCGAACCGCAGGTAGGAGCCGTCGCTGCGCCGGATGGCCTGCCTGGTCCGGACCACCACCGCGTCGACCACTTCCCCCTTTTTCACCGTCCCATCGGGGGCCGCTTCCTTGATGTGCGCCTTGATGATGTCACCGATACGGGCGTAACGCTGGTTGCGGCCCAGGACACCAATGGCGGCCGCGCGCTTGGCGCCGGTGTTGTCCGCCACCTCGACGATCGAACGTATCTGCAACATAAATCCTAGGACCTGATAACCGGGTGGGGAGTGGCGCCTCAGCCCGCCCCCGGGGTGACCCCGGTGCCCGGTTTCATGACCGCCACCAGCCGCCAGCGTTTGGTTTTCGACAGCGGGCGGGTTTCCTCGATGCGCACACGGTCCCCCACCTTGGCCTGGCGCTGCTCGTCATGGGCATAAAACTGCTTATAGCCGGTGACCACCTTCTTGAATTTGCGGTGAGGAAAACGGCGCTCCACGCGGACGATGATCGTCTTGGCCATCCGGTTGGAGATGACCTCGCCGACGCGTTGCTTGCGATTGCCGCGGGAGGCGGGCGGAAGGGTGGCGGCCGCCGGGGTGGGGGCGGTTGCCGGGGTGGTGGTTGGGGTGTCAGCCATACAGAAACCTAGGCCGGCTTACGGCGAAGCTGGGAGATGTGCGTTTGCATGCGCGCGACATTGCGGCGCAAGATGTGGAGGCGCGCGGGCTTTTCGAGTTGCGCGCTGGCCTGCTGCAAACGCAGGTTGAATATTTCCTGCCGCCAATTCCGCTCGTCCGCCAGCGCCTCGGCCAGGGTCTTTTCCTGCATCTCTTTGCGTTGATTCTTTTTCATGAGCCAAAACAGGGTCTAACCCATCCGATGCCGGGAGATGAATTTGGTCTTGATGGGGAGCTTGGTGGCGGCCAGGCGCAGCGACTCGCGCGCCACGGCCTCGGGCACGCCGTCCACTTCGAAGAGGAGGTTCGCGGGGCGGACCACGGCCACCCATGATTCCAGGGGGCCTTTGCCCTTGCCCATCCGCGTTTCCAGGGGCTTCTTGGTGAACGACTTTTGCGGAAAGACGCGAATCCACATCTTGCCGTGCCGCCGCATATGCCGCGCGATGGCGACGCGGGCGGACTCGATCTGCTTGGTGTCGAGCCAGCAACGTTCCAGGGCCATCAGTCCGTACTCGCCGAAGGCCAGCGTGTGGCCGCGCGAGGCCAGGCCGGCCCGGCTGCCGCGGTGCATCTTGCGGAACTTCACTCTCTCGGGTTGCAAGGGCATAAGAGGGCCTTTCTAAGCGCCATTCAAGGGGCCAGCGGTGGCGGCGCCGGCGGGGCCGGGGGCGGGGGCGGCGCCTTTTGGAGCTTCTCGGCCTGGGTCTTCTCGCTGCGGGTGTCCCCTTTGCAAATCCAGCATTTGATGCCCAGTTTGCCATAGACCGTGTTGGCCTCGGCAAAGCCGTAGTTGATATCGGCGCGCAGCGTGTGGAGCGGGACGCGGCCCCAGTGGTATTGCTCGACGCGGGCCAACTCGGCCCCGCCCAGGCGACCGGCACAGCGGATTTTGATCCCCTCGGCCCCGAAGTCTCTGGCGGTCTGGATGGCCTTTTTCATGGCGCGGCGGAACGAGACCCGCCGCTCCAACTGGAGGGCCACGTTTTCGGCGACCAATTGGGCCTCGATTTCCGGCGTCTTGACCTCGAGGATGTCCACGTAAATCTCCTTGCCGGTCATGCGGCTGAGTTCCTCTTTGAGCTTATCGATTTCCGCCCCTTTGCGGCCGATCACGATGCCGGGCCGGGCCGTCTGGATGGTAATCCGGCAGCGGTTAGCGGCCCGTTCGATCAGAATCTGGGGCACCGAGGCCGACTCCAGCCGTTTCTTGAGCAGTTCGCGGATGTCGCGGTCCTCCGTGAGCAGCTTGCCGAATTCTTTCTTGCCGGCATACCACTTCGAGCGCCAGTCGTGATTGACCGCGAGTCGCAGACCAACAGGATTAGTTTTCTGTCCCATACCGATTAATCGTCTGACAAAGTAATCTTGACGTGGCAACGGCGCTTGAGGATCGGGCCAGCCGAGCCGCGGGCCTTGGGCGTAAAGGTGCGCGTGGTCGTGGCGTTTTGGGCCACGGCTTCCTGGACGCGCAGGCGGTCGGTCTTGAGGGCGTTGTACTCGGGTTTGTGGGTCTTGAGGTCCTCCGCGTTGGCGAGGGCCGACTTGAGGGTCTTGGCGACCACCCGGGCGCCTTTGCGCGGCACGACCGCCAGCACCGCCTGGGCGCGAGCGGCGGGCAGGCCCTGGATTTGCCGCACCACCTCCCGCATCTTCTGGGCGGACATCCGCACGTTCCGGCTAATCGCCTGAACTTTCATAACTCTATTTGGCCTCGGCCTTGGCCGTGTGCGCGCCGTGTTTTTTGAAAGTGCGCGTGAGCGAGAATTCGCCCAGCCGGTGGCCGACCATGTTCTCGGTCACGAACACCGGGTTGAAAATCCTGCCGTTGTGCACACCGAAGGTCAGGCCCACAAAGTCGGGCGTGATCATCGAACGCCGCGACCAGGTCCGAATCGGCGTCTTGGACTTGGCATCCTTCGCCTTCTGAATCTTCTCGAGCAAGTGAAAGTCCACGAATGGACCCTTTTTAATTGAGCGTCCCATAGGAAAAAAGGGAGTGGTGGAGTGATGGAGTCTTGGCGTGAAGGAGGGCTGCAGAAATGGGGGAAGGGAGTGGTGGAGTGGCGGGGTGCTGGGTAGTGCGGCACTGGCCCGCTGAGGTGATGGCGTGGCTGGGGGACAAACCCTGTCTCCCAGCACTCCAACACTCCAACACCCCAGCGCTCCGATAGCCCAGCACTCCATTACTCTCTTGCCTGTTCATAGATGCTTCATGGGCCGGCCGTCACGGCGGACCACGATAAAACGACCTGAGGATTTCTTCCGGTTGCGCGTCCGATAGCCTTTGGCCAGCAGACCCCAGGGGGAGGTGAGCTGCTGCCAGCCGCCGCCAGACTTGGATTTGCCGGCCCCGCCGCCGTTCGGATGGTCCACCGGGTTGCGGGCGACGCCGCGGTTGATGGGGCGGAGGCCCAGGTGACGGGAACGGCCGGCTTTGCCCAGGACCACGTTCTCGTGTTCGGGGTTGCCGACCTGGCCGATGGTGGCGTAGCAGTTTTCGTTCACCCGGCGAATCTCGCCCGAGGGCAGGCGGATTTGGGCGTAGCCCTCGGTGCGGGACATCAAGCTGGCGGCCCCGCCGGCCGAGCGGACCATCTGGGCGCCGCGTCCGGGGGTCAGTTCGATATTGTGGATGGGCAGGCCCACCGGGACGGCCCGCAGCGGGAGGCTGTTGCCCAGTTCCGGGGGGGCGGTCGGACCGCTCATCAGCCGCGCGCCGACCTGGAGCCCGTGGGGGGCGATGATGTAGGCCTTTTCGCCGTCTTTGTATTCCAGCAAGGCCAGGCGGGCGGTGCGGCGCGGATCGTACTCCAGCGCCTTGACCACCGCCTCGACGCCGTGCTTTTTGCGCTGGAAATCAACCAGGCGAATCTTCTGTTTGTGGCCGCCGCCGATGCCGCGGGCCGTGATGCGGCCGTAAACGTTGCGCCCGCCGGTGCGCCGGCGCGTCTGGACCAGGCCCTTCTCCGGCTTGGTCTTGGTAATGTCGCTGTAGTCCGCAAACGTTATGTAACGTGTCGAGGGCGTCAGCGGTCTAAATGTCTTCACTGGCATAAATCAATCTCGTTTCCCAAGTCAGCCACTTGGAGCGCGGAGCCATCAATCCTGCCCCCGGATGGGCGGTCAGTTATCGGTTCCGCAGGTTATGCTGTCCGCACCCCTACGGGTGAAACGGAGCGCGCAATATAGCAGGGCCACTTGCGATTGCAATAGCTTTTTTCAAAAAAATCGCCGGTAGTGGAGCAGGCGTCTCGCCTGCCAGGGAACCTGCAGCGTCCTGTTCCCCCTCACTCCTCCCCTCTCCCCCTGGGAGAGAATCCCCCGAACATCGAACGCGTCTTGCGCCCCCGAACCTGGCAATGAGGTGGTCAAAAATAGCCAGTTTTCGCAACACGCTGTGGCACAGGCTGTTGCGACTTTCGGGCTTTGGAGGTTCATGGGCAGGGGAGGGGTGGGGTGGAGGCGACCGTCCCAATGAAAACCGCCGCCCAAGAATCTGTGGTGTGCCAGTCGAAAAGGGGCTCGCGAAGGCAAAAAAGCCAAGGAAAAGCCAAATTCTGCGAAGACATACGGGGGGGTGTTTGCTATAGATTGTAGCTGGTGAGAAAGGCAACACCCCGGCGACCTCCGGCCACTTTCTGCCAACCCTCCGGGTTGGCAGACCAGTGCGCTCGGCTCACAGAGCGCATGCGGGATACGACTCCACGCCCGGACCGAAACTGGCGCCGCATCGAATAGGACGCACGGGGAAGCCAATGGGCGTCAGCCTCGATGCGGCGCTGCCGGCGCGGCCTTTAAAGGGAGCTGAGCAGTTGCAGTTACGGCAGCGGCAATCAGGTCAGGACGATCTTGTCGCCTTCCTTGAGGGTAACGATGGCCTTTTTCCAGTCTGGGGCCTGGCCGGCCTGCTTGGTGCGCTGGCGCCGATATTTGCCATGGACGCGCAAGGTGTTGACTTTGATGACCTTGACTTTGAAGAGTTCTTGCACGGCCTGGCGGATTTGGAATTTGTTGGCGCGCGGATCGGCCATGACGGTGTATTGGTTAAAGTCATCGCCCTGGCGGGTGCCTTTTTCGGTCAACCGCACCGTCCTGACGATTTCAAAAGGGTTCATGTCATTCCTTGTTCAAGCGGGCCTCGACTTGCTCGAAGGCGCGGCGGGTGAAGACGAGTTTGTCGGGGCGCAAGACTTGGTAGGTGTTGAGCAGGGCGCTGGTGGTCAAGGCCACATTCGGGACGTTGCGCGAGGCCAGGGTGAGGTTCTGGTCCGCCGCCGGGGAGACGAAGAGGGCCGTGCCCTGCAAGTCGAGCGCGGCGAGCAGGCCGATGAATTCCTTGGTCTTGGGCGAGTCGAGCTTGAGGTCGTCGAGGAGGAGGATGTCGCCGGCGCGGAGGCGTTCGGAGAGGGCCTTGCGCAAGGCCAGTTGGCGGGTTTGGCGCGAGACTTTCTTGCGGAAATCGCGGGGTTTGGGGCCGAAGACGACGCCGCCGCCGCGCCAGAGGGGCGACTGGAAGGAACCAGCGCGGGCGCGGCCGGTGCCCTTTTGGCGCCAGGGTTTTTTGCCCGTGCCGGCTACTTCGCCGATGGTTTTGGTGCAGGCGGTGCCCCGGCGCTGCGCGGCCTGATAAGCGACCACCACGTCGTGAACGGCCTGGGTGCCCTTGCCGTCTTCGATCAGGGGGAATTTGACTTCCAGTTCACCCTGGTTGTTGCCTTTGAGGTCTTTAATGGTCAGCTTCATAAACTCAACCGCTGAGGAGGCGGATAATCAAACTACTTCTTCCTGCCTTCAGCCCTTTTCACGCTTTCCGGGCGCTCGGCATGGGGTCTCCAGCCCTTGGGCCGTTTCTTGGCTTCGCGAATGACGACATAATCGCCATTGGCGCCGGGGATGGCCCCTTTAAGCAGGAGGAGGTTATCGGCCTCGCGGACTTGGACGACGAGGAGGTTCTGGGCGGTGCGCCGGACCTGGCCCATGTGACCGGGCATGCGCGTGCCGCGCATGACGGTGCCTGGGAACAGCCGCTGGCCAATGGCGCCGGCGCGGCGGTGCCAGCCTTTGGCGCCATGGGTCGAATCGCCGCCGCGGAAGCCATGCCGGCCCACCACCCCTTCGAAACCGCGCCCCTTGGTCACCCCCACCGCGTCCACATAGTCGCCGGGGGCGAAGAGAGCCGCGCCGAGGACATCCCCGGGTTTGACTTCCTTGGAGAAGTTGCGGAATTCCCGGATGCGCCTGACCCCGCCTCCGTTGGGGTTGAATTTCTTGAGGTGGCCGAGCAGCGGCTTGGTCAGGCGCCCTTCTTTCTGGTCGCCAAAGCCGAGTTGGACGGCGTTGTAGCCGTCGGTTTGCTGCGTCTTGCACTGGAGGACGCGGTTGGGGCCGGCCAGGACGATGGTCACAGGCGTGATCACGCCCTTGGCATTATAAACGCGGGTCTGGCCCAATTTCTTCCCTAAAAGTCCGATTGGCATAACTCGCTAAAGTGTAAATGGTTAAACGGGTCAGATGGTTGAATGAGTCGCCGGAGCGAGCTGAGTTGCCGGGCCGCGGGGGAACAGGCCCGCCTGCCTGGCGGCAGCCAGGTAACGTTGTAACTTTGCATCCATGCAACTAGATTTTGATCGTGATGTCCACGCCGGCCGGCAGGTTGAGTTTCTTGAGCTCATCCACCGTTTTGGCGGTCGGTTCGATGATATCGATGAGTCGTTTGTGGGTGCGTTGCTCGAAAGTCTCCTGGGATTTCTTGTCGGCGTGGGGGGAACGTTGGACGGTGAAACGCTCGACGCGGGTCGGCAGCGGGATGGGCCCGGCCACACGCGCCCCGGTGCGCTTAACCGTGTCCGCGATCTCGCGGGCGGATTGGTCAATGACCCGGTGGTCAAAGGCCTTCAGTCGGATACGGATGCGTTGTCCAGCCATACAAAGAACAATTGTCTATAAATGGTTCCACTTAAGTCCTGCGTTTCCCCCGTTAGCGGAAACGGAGCGCGGAATATACCAGAAGGCCTCAGCCGCGCAACAGGTTTTTCGAAAAATCGCCTGCCTCCGCTTTTCCGGTGCTGGCCGGTGGCGCTGAGGGGAGCGAGCCAAAAGCGCGCCGGCCTGGTCACGGTTCAGGCGCGCGGCGGCGGCTTGCCTTTGGCTGCGTCCAGGAGGCCGGCGACGATGCCGGCCGGGACGGGTTCGAAGCGCAACGGTTCCATGGCATGGGAGGCGCGGCCCTTGGACAATGACCTCATGGCGGTGGCGTAACCGAACATCTCGGCCAGGGGCACTTCGGCGCTGACAATGGTCAAACCCTCCTTGGCTTCGATGTGGACGATCTTGCCGCGCCGCCGGGTCAGGTCGCCCAGCAAATCGCCCTGATATTCATCGGGGGTCGTCAGTTCCACCTTCATAATGGGTTCGAGCAGGATCGGGTTGGCCTTCCTGGCGGCGTCCTTCAAGGCGAAAATCCCCGCCATCTTGAAGGCCAGTTCGCTCGAATCCACTTCGTGGAAGGTGCCATCCACGATGGCCACCTTGAGGTCCACCATCGGGAAGTTGGCCAGCACGCCGCCGGCGACGGCTTCTTTGATGCCATCGATGACGGCGGGGAGGTATTCTTTGGGGATGGCGCCGCCGACGATCTTGGTTTCGATTTCCACGCCCTTGCCGCGCGCGTTTGGCGCCAGGGTCACCAGGGCATGGCCGTACTGGCCGCGGCCGCCGGATTGCCGGATGAACTTGCCCTCGCCCTGGGCGGTTTTGGTGACCGTCTCGCGGTAAGCGATCTGCGGGGCGCCGGCGTTGGCGGCGACTTTAAACTCGCGGAACAAGCGGTCGCGGATGATTTCGAGGTGCAACTCGCCCATCCCGGCGATGATGAGCTGGCCGGTTTCCTGGTTGGTAAAACACCGGAAGGTCGGGTCTTCTTCCGCCAGGCGCTGGAGGCCCTCGCTCATCTTCTCCTGGTCGGCCTTGGTCTTGGGCTCGACGGCCATCGAGATGACCGGCTCGGGGAAGGTGGGCGGCTCGAGCATGACCTGGAAATCCTCCTCGCCCAGCGTGTCGCCGGTCTTGATGTTCTTCAGCCCGACCAGCGCGGCAATGTCGCCGGAGTAGGTGGTTTGGACGTCAATGCGCTTGTCGGCCTGGACCATCAAGAGGCGGCTGACGCGCTCGCGCTTGCGGGTGCGGGGGTTGTAAATGACCTCGCCTTTGGTGAGCTGGCCGCTGTAAACCCGGAAGAAGACCAGCTTGCCCACATAGGGGTCGGTCCAGAGCTTGAAGGCCAGCGAACAGAACTTGGCCTGGTCGTCGGAGCGCACTTCGACGGTCCGGTCGGAGCCCGGGACCAGGCCGAGCGGGGCCGGCACGTCGAGCGGGGAGGGCAGATAATCGATGACGGCATCGATGAGGGGTTGCACGCCGCGTTTCTTGAAGGCCGAACCGCACAGCACGGGCACCAACTGGCGCCGGCAGGTCAGCCGCCGGATGGCCGCCTTCAAGGCCTGAGGACTCGCCGGCTTGTTTTCAATCACCAGCTCGGCGATCGCGTCGTCCTTGTTGGCCACGGCATCGACCAGTTCCGCCCGGGCGCCGGCGGCCGAGTCCTTGAGCTCGGCGGGGATTTCGGTGATTTCATAGTTGAGCCCGAATTCGTCGTTCGGGTCATAGAGGATCGCCTTTTGGTTCACCACATCGATCAGGCCGCGGAAGTTGTCTTCCTTGCCCACCGGCAGGAAGACGGGGTAGGCGTAGGCCTTCAGCTTGTGGCGCAGGTCCTGGAGCGCGTTTTCAAAGTTAGCGCCCATGCGGTCCATTTTGTTGACGAAGGCAATGCGCGGGACTTTGTATTTGGTGGCCTGGCGCCAGACGGTCTCGGATTGGGGCTGGACGCCCGCGACGCCGCAGAAGATGGCGACGGCGCCGTCGAGCACGCGCATCGAGCGTTCGACTTCGGCGGTGAAGTCCACATGGCCCGGGGTATCGATGATGTTGATGCGGTGGGGCAGGCCGAGGAACGACTTGAAGGTGCTGTCTTGCTTTTGCGTCCAGTAGCAGGTCGTGGCGGCGGAGGTGATGGTGATCCCCCGCTCGCGTTCCAGCTCCATCCAATCGGTGACCGTGTTGCCGTCATCGACGTCGCCCATCTTGTGGATCAGGCCGGTGTAGAAGAGGATGCGCTCGGTGGTCGTGGTCTTGCCGGCATCGATGTGGGCGGCGATGCCGATATTGCGCGTGCGCTCCATCGGGTAGGGCCGGTGGGGCGAGTTGGGCCCCCGGGCCGCCGCCGCCTGGCTTTTTTCCAATACCGCTGCCATCTAATCCTCCGTATGCATCACTGAGCTTGAACCTCGTTGGGAATAAAAACACCCCGAAAAACCGGCAAGCCGTCGGGGCGAGCTGCAAAAGTGGAACTTACCAGCGGAAATGGGCGAAGGCCTTGTTGGCCTGGGCCATCTTGTGGACTTCATCGCGTTTGCGGATGGCGTTGCCCTGGCCCTGGTAGGCCTCCAGGATTTCGGCGGCCAGGGCCTCCTGCATCGTCACCCCCTTGCGCGCATCGGCGAAATCCACCAGCCAGCGCAAGGCGAGCGAGAACTGGCGGTCGGCCGCGACCTCGAGGGGCACCTGGTAGGTGGCGCCGCCCACCCGCCGCGCCTTGACCTCCAGGCGCGGCTTGGCGTTGTCCACCGCCCGTTGCAGCACGTCCAGCGGATTGGCCGCCGGGTTCTTGGCGATGATCCGGTCAAAGGCGCCATAGACAATGCCTTGGGCCACACTCTTCTTGCCCCGTTGCATGACCGTATTCACCAGGCGCGAAACCAGCGTGCTGTTGAACTTCGCATCTTTGACGACCGGCCGGCGGACCGCTTGACGACGTCGAGACATGGGTGCGTTAAGGGTTAAGAAGGTTAAAAAGGTTGAATAAGTTAAAAAGCTTAAAACGTTGACCGTCAGGCGGCAGGCGGGGCAGCGGCGGCGGCGGCAGCAGCAGCGGCAGCGGCGGCGGGCCGCGCGCCCTCTTTCGGGCGTTTCACGCCGTACTTCGAGCGGCTGACGCGGCGCTTCTCCACGCCGGCGGCGTCCAGCGTGCCGCGCACGATGTGGTAGCGCACCCCCGGCAAATCCTTCACCCGGCCCCCGCGCACCAGCACGATCGAGTGTTCCTGCAGGTTGTGGCCTTCATCCGGGATGTAGGCGATCACTTCGTGACCGTTGGTGAGGCGCACTTTGGCCACCTTGCGCATCGCCGAGTTCGGCTTCTTGGGCGTGCGCGTCATCACCTGGATGCATACGCCCCGCCGAAACGGCGAATTGTCCAAAGCCGGCGACTTCGACTTGTGCCTCAGCTTATTGCGGCCTTTACGGACCAATTGATTGATTGTCGGCATTTCGCTTAAAAATCCTGCCCGCTTGCCCCGCGGGGCAAATGGAGGACGCAATATACCCAATGGATTGCCTGTTGCAACAACTATTTCGCCGGTGCGCAGCCGCGACCGAGCCGGCAGGGACGCGAGGCATGAAATCCCGACCGGCCGGGGCTGCGCTGGCGTTCAGCCGGCGAGGCAAACCCGCCGGCCGCCGGCGGCGTCGAGTCAGGGGCGGCTCATGTCTTCTGAACAAAGACCGCGGTGCCATAACACAACACCTCCGTGGCCGAACCCTTGCTGACGACCTCGGAAGCGTCGTATCTGACCCCCACAATCGCGTTGGCGCCAAGCTCCTGGGCGTGCAGAAGCATCGCGTCGTAGGCCTGCTGCCGGGCCTGCTCGCACATCTGCGTGTAAGCGCCAATCCGGCCGCCGATGATGTTCTTGAGGCCGCCAACAATGCCCTGGGCGATGGTGGGTGAGCGAACGATGATACCGCGCACCAGGCCTTTGTATTCGGTGATGCGGTATCCCTCAATGCTGAACGTGGTGGTGATGAACATAATGACCAGAGCCTCCGGCGGGCCAGAGGCTCTTGGTGGAAGGATGGAACGGGGGTCAGCCGAGGAGGGGGTTTTCGGCGGCGGCCAGCAGGGGGGCCGGGGGCTGTTCCTCGGGTTCGGGTTCTTCCTGGAGCTCGACGAGCGGCTTGAGGCGGACCTTGCGGTGGTGGTCGAAGCCGGTGCCGGCCGGGATGATGTGGCCCATGATGACGTTTTCTTTGAAGCCGCGGAGATAATCGACGCGGGCCCGGGTGGCGGCTTCGGTGAGGACGCGGGTGGTGTCCTGGAAGGAAGCGGCGCTGAGGAAGCTTTCGGTTTCCAGGGAGGCCTTGGTGATGCCCAGGAGGACGGGCTGGGCCTCGGCGGGCTTGCCGCCCATCTTCTCGACGCGCTGGTTTTCTTCCTCGAACTCGAGCTTGTCCACCTGCTCGCCCCACAGGAAGCTGGTGTCGCCGGGTTCGGTGATGCGGACCTTGCGGAGCATCTGGCGGACGATGATTTCGATGTGTTTGTCGTTAATGGTGACGCCCTGGAGGCGATAGACTTCCTGGACTTCATTGACGAGGTGTTCCTGCAATTCCTGGGGGCCGCAGATGTCCAGGACTTCGTGGGGGTCAATGGGGCCTTCGGTCAACTGCTGGCCCTTCTTGACATAATCGCCCTTGAAGACGATGACGTGTTTGCCGATGGGGATGAGGTGTTCCTCTTCGACGCCGGTCTGCTGGTCCTTGATGAGGATGCAGCGTTTGCCGCGCACGCTGGGGCCGAAGTCGACGCTGCCATCGATCTTGGAAATCTCGGCCGCATCTTTCGGCCGGCGGGCCTCGAACAATTCGGCCACGCGCGGCAGGCCGCCGGTGATGTCTTTGGTCTTGGAGGTCTTGCGCGGGGTCTTGGCCATGAGGGTGCCGGCGACGATCTTGTCGCCTTCGGCCACGACGATGTGGGCGGCGGAAGGGATCGGGTAGTTGGCCACGGGCTCGGCGGTGTCGTCCAGGATGACGATCTGCGGGCGGAGGTCTTCCTTGTGTTCGATGACGACCATGGCCTCCTGGCCGGTGGTCTCGTCGGTTTCCTCCTTCATGGTCACGTTGGGGATAATGTCGAGGAATTTCACCCGGCCGGCTTTCTCGGAGAGGATCGGGACGTTGTAGGGGTCCCACTGGACGAAGGTATCGCCCTTCTTGACCTTCTGGCCATCGTGGACGGAGATGACGGCGCCGATGACCACGGGGTGGTTTTCCAGCTCGCGGCCGTCGTCAGCGAGAATGGACACGGAACCGTTCTTGTTGAGCACGATGTTGTTGCCGTCTTCCAGTTGGACGAGGCGCAGGTCGTTATAGCGGACGGCGCCGTCGTACTTAGCCTTGATCTGGGGCAGTTTGAAGACCTGGGAGGCGGTGCCGCCGATGTGGAAGGTGCGCATGGTGAGCTGGGTGCCGGGCTCGCCGATGGATTGGGCGGCGATGATGCCCACGGCTTCGCCCAGTTTGACCAGGCTGCCCGTGGCGAGGTTGCGGCCGTAGCAAAAGACGCAGACCCCGTGTTTGCTCTCGCAAGTGAGCACGGAGCGGATCTTGACCTTCTCTACGCCGGCCGACTCGATGACGCGGGCCTTGACTTCGTCAATCTCCTCGTTGGCGCGGACGAGGAGTTCCTTGGGTTTCTGCGGGTTGGCCACGTCATCGCAGGAATAGCGGCCGACGAGTCGTTCGCTGAGGCGCACGACTTCATCTTCGCCTTCATAGATGGCCTGGACCCAGATGCCGTTGGTGGTGCCGCAATCGTCCTCGCGGATGATGACGTCCTGGGCCACATCGACCAGTTTGCGGGTCATATAACCCGAGTCGGCGGTCTTGAGGGCGGTGTCGGCCAGGCCCTTGCGGGCGCCGTGGGTGGAGATGAAGTACTCGAGCACAGTCAGGCCCTCGCGGAAGTTGGAGAGGATCGGCTTCTCGATAATGTCGCCGGAGGGCTTGGCCATGAGGCCGCGGACGCCGGCCAACTGGCGCACTTGCTGGCGATTGCCGCGGGCGCCGGAATCGACCATGAGCGAGACCGGGTTGTATTCGCGCTTGCCGTGGTTGGCCTCGAGGGTGCGCAGCATGACGTTGGCAATCTGGTCGGTGCAATGCGTCCAGATGTCGATGATCTTGTTATAGCGTTCGCCCGGCGTGATGACCCCCTTGCGGTACTGCTTTTCGACTTCCCGGATTTGTTTCTGGGCGGACTCGATTTCCTGGTCCTTCTCCTTGGGGATGATCATGTCATCGATGCCGATGGAGACGCCGGCGCGGGTGGCTTCGCGGAAGCCCAGCTCCTTGAGTTTGTCGAGCATGAGCACGGTCTTTTCGTGGCCGCAAATCTTGTAACACTTCCAGATCAGGTCGCCGAGTTCGGCCTTCTTGACCGCCTTGTTGGGGAAGCCCAGCTCGGGCGGCCAGACTTCGCTGAAGAAGACGCGGCCGACGGTGGTTTCGATGACCTTCTTGGTCGCGTCGCCAAACTCGGTTTTCCGGCCGCAATCCGGGTTGGCCAGGCGAATGCGCTCGTGGGTGGTGACGGCGTCGTCGCTGTGGGCGAAGATGACTTCGGTCTTGGAGCCGAAGAGCTTGAGGGCGCAGGGGTCGGCGGGAGGCGGGGTGCGCGGCTCGGCGGTCAGGTAGAAGCAACCCAGGGTGATGTCCTGGGTGGGGGTGATAATGGGCCGGCCGCTGGAGGGGCTGAAGATATTGTTGGGCGCCATCATGAGGAGGCGGGCTTCCAACTGGGCCTCGACCGAGAGGGGCACGTGCACGGCCATTTGGTCGCCGTCGAAGTCGGCATTGTAGGCGGTGCAGACCAGTGGGTGGATGCGGATGGCCTCGCCCTCGATGAGAAGCGGCTCGAAGGCCTGGACGGAGAGCCGGTGGAGGGTGGGGGCGCGGTTGAGCAGGACCGGGTGGCCGCGCGTGACTTCCTCGAGGATGTCCCAGACCTCGGTGGTCTGCCGCTCGATCATCTTCTTGGCCGAGCGGACGGTGTGGACGTAACCCAGTTCTTTGAGGCGGCGGATGATGAACGGTTCAAAGAGGACCAGGGCCATCTTCTTGGGCAAGCCGCACTGGTGGAGCTTGAGTTCGGGGCCGATGACGATCACCGAGCGCCCGGAGTAATCGACGCGCTTGCCGAGCAGGTTCTGGCGGAACCGTCCGCTCTTGCCCTTGAGCATGTCGCTGAGCGACTTGAGGGCGCGGTTGCCGGCGCCGGTGACGGCCCGGCCATGGCGGCCATTGTCGAAGAGGGCGTCCACGGCCTCCTGCAGCATGCGCTTTTCGTTGCGGATGATGACCTCGGGGGTCTTGAGTTGGAGGAGGTTTTTCAACCGGTTGTTGCGGTTGATGACCCGGCGATAGAGGTCGTTGAGGTCGGAGGTGGCAAAGCGGCCGCCTTCCAAAGGCACCAGGGGGCGCAAGTCGGGCGGGATGACGGGCAGGACGGTGAGGATCATCCATTCCGGGCGGCTCTTGGAGGACTGCAAGCCCTGGAGCAGCTTGATGCGCTTGGCAATTTTCTTGCGAATCTGCTTGCTCCTGGTTTCGGTCATCGCCTGCTGGAGGTGCCCGATCTGCTTGGCCAGGTCGACCTTGGCCAGGGCATCGCGGACCGCCTCGGCCCCCATCTTGGCCACGAAGGCCTCGGGGCCGTAGGTTTCACGGGCCTCGCGGCATTCATGCTCGCTGAGCAACTGGTTCTGCCTGAGGGGCGTCGAGCCGGGATCGACCACCATGTAGTCTTCGTAGTAGATCACGCGTTCCAGGTTGCGGGCGGTCATGTCCAGGACCAGCCCGATGCGGGAGGGCATGCACTTGAAAAACCAGATATGGCAGACCGGGACCGCCAGTTCGATATGGCCCATGCGCTCGCGGCGCACGCGGGCCAGGGTCACTTCCACCCCGCAACGGTCGCAGACGACGCCGCGGTGCTTGATGCGTTTGAATTTGCCGCAGGAGCATTCCCAGTCTTTGACCGGGCCGAAGATGCGCTCGCAGAACAAGCCGCCCTTTTCGGGCTTGAAGGTGCGGTAATTGATGGTCTCGGGGTTTTTGACTTCGCCCTTGGACCAGGAGCGGATGGCCTCGGGCGAGGCGACGGCGATGGCGACGTACTCGACCAGATTGACCTTGTCGAGGCCGAGCAACTCGCGGGCACTTTCTTTGGTGCTAATCATAAAGAGAAACAGGACATCATATCGGATGAACAGGACTCAGACCCTGGCCAGGACGGTGGCGGGTTCGGCCGGCTGGTCCACCGGGTTGGAGTAGCCCACCTTCACATCCAGCCCCAGCGACTGCATTTCCTTGACCAGCACGTTGAAGGACTCGGGGATGCCGGCCTCGAGGCTGTTGTCGCCTTTGACGATGCTCTCATAAATGCGGGTGCGCCCCTGGACGTCATCGGACTTGACGGTGAGCAATTCCTGGAGGGTGTAGGCGGCGCCATAGGCCTCCATGGCCCAGACTTCCATCTCGCCGAAGCGCTGGCCGCCGTACTGGGCCTTGCCGCCCAGCGGCTGCTGGGTGACCAGCGAGTAGGGGCCGACCGCCCGGGCGTGGATCTTGTCCGCCACCAGGTGGCCCAGCTTCATCATGTAGATGTAGCCGACCACAATCTCCTGGTCAAAAGGCTCGCCCGTGCGGCCGTCATAAAGCCGGGTCTTGCCGTGGTCGGGCAAGCCGGCTTGCTTGAGATAGCTGCGGATGTCCTTCTCTTTGATGCCGTCGAACACCGGGGTGGCGAAGCGCAAGCCGAGCGGCCTGGCGGCCCAGCCCAGGTGCGTCTCGAGCACTTGGCCCACGTTCATGCGGGAAGGCACCCCCAGGGGGTTGAGGACGATGTCCGCCGAGGTCCCATCCGCCAGGAACGGCATGTCTTCTTCGGCGACGATCTTGGCGACCACGCCTTTATTGCCGTGCCGGCCGGCCATCTTGTCGCCCACCGAGAGCTTGCGCTTGGAAGCAATATAGACCTTGACCGACTTGACGACGCCGCTGTCCACGCCTTCGCCCGACTCGGCGCGTTCAAGTTCCTCGTCGTATTGGATCTGCAGGTCGTCGAACTTCTTTTTGAAGCCGCCGATGATTTCGTTGATCTTGTTGCGGATGGGCGAGGGATCGATCTCGATGCGATCATAGACCTGCGCCAGCTTGCGCAGGAGCGTCTTGGTAATCTTCCGGTTGGCCGGGATGATGATTTCCCCGGTCTCGCTGTTGACGACATCGAGGGGGATTTTTTCGCCGAGGAGGATATTGCTCAGGGCTTCGGTGAGCTGCTCGCGCAACTCGTCGATCTTCTTCTTGTAATCGTCCTCGACTTCCCGGGCGTGGCGCTTGTCTTCCGAGACGTTGGCCCGGGCTTCCTTCTCGGCGGCGTCCTCCTTCTTGGCGGAGACCTTGACATCCATGACGATGCCGTAGGTGCCGGAAGGCACCTTGAGCGAGGTATCTTTCACGTCGGCCGCCTTTTCCCCGAAGATGGCCCGGAGGAGGCGCTCTTCCGGGGCCAGTTCGGTCTCGCTCTTGGGTGTAATCTTGCCGACGAGGATGTCGCCGGGTTTGACCTCGGCGCCCACGCGGATGACGCCGTCCGGTCCCAGGTTTTTCAAGGCCTCATCGCCGAGGTTGGGGATGTCGCGCGTGATTTCCTCGGGTCCGAGCTTGGTGTCGCGCGCGCCGACCTCGAACTCATCGATGTGGATCGAGGTGAAGACGTCCTCCTTGACGACGCGTTCGCTGATGAGAATGGCATCTTCGAAGTTATAGCCGTTCCAGGGCATGAAAGCCACCAGGACATTGCGGCCCAGGGCCAATTCCCCGCCCCGGGTGCAGGGGCCGTCGGCGATGACCTGGCCCTTCTTGACCGCCTCGCCCTTCCGGACGACGATCTTCTGGTTGATGCAGGTGGCGGCGTTGGAGCGCATGAATTTGCGGACCGGATAGACAAAGATGCCCTTGGCCGGGTCGTGCCTGACCCGCTTCCTGCCCTCGGGCAGCTTGCCATCCTGGGTAATCACGATCTGGCTGCCCGTGACGGAAGCGACCTTGCCCGCCTCCTCGGTGGCAATGACGGCGCGGGAGTCGCGCGCCACCCGCTCTTCCAGGCCCGTCGCCACCAGCGGCGCCTCGGTGACCAGCAGCGGGACGGCCTGCCGCTGCATGTTCGACCCCATCAAGGCGCGGTTGGCGTCGTCGTGTTCCAGGAACGGAATCAAGCTCGCCGCCACGGACACCAGTTGCTTGGGCGAGACGTCCATGTAATCCACCCGGGACGGCTCGACATCAATGAAGTCGCCTTTGCCGCGGCACACGACGCGGTCGGTGCTAAACTTGCCCTTGTCGTCAATGGGCGAGTTGGCCTGGGCGATGACGAACGACTCCTCGCGGTCGGCGGTGAGGTAATCAATATGGCCGGTGACCCGGCCATTCTCGACCCGGCGGTAGGGGGTTTCGAGGAAACCGAAGTCATTGATGCGAGCAAAGGTGGCCAGGGAGGCGATCAGACCGATGTTGGGGCCTTCGGGCGTTTCGACGGGGCAAATCCGGCCATAGTGGGAGGGGTGCACGTCGCGCACCTCGAAGCCGGCGCGGTCGCGGGACAGGCCCCCGGGGCCGAGGGCCGAGAGGCGGCGTTTATGCGTCAGTTCGGCCAGGGGATTGATCTGGTCCATGAACTGCGACAACTGGCTGCGGCCGAAGAAATCGCGAATGACCGCCGAGAGGGCCTTGGGATTAATCAGCTTTTGCGGGGACATGGATTCGACCCCCTGGTCGAAGAGGGTCATGCGCTCCTTGACCAGCCGTTCGGTGCGGGCCAGGCCGACGCGGCACTGGTTGGCGAGCAATTCGCCCACCGTGCGCACCCGCCGGCTGCCCAGGTGATCGATGTCATCCAGGGAGCCTTCGCCCTTCTTGAGCCGGAGCAGGTACTTGGTGGCGGCGACTAAATCGGCTTTGGTCAGGATGCGCGAATCGCCCCCCTTGATGCCGAGCTTCTGGTTGATCTTGTAGCGGCCCACCCGGCCCAGGTCGTAGCGTTTGGGATCGAAGAAGAGCCGTTTGATCAAGGCGCGGGCGTTGGCGGCGGTGGGCGGATCGCCCGGGCGGAGCCGGCGGTAAATGTCTTTGAGGGCCTCGTCCTCGTTCTTGGCGGGGTCCTTCTTCATGCACTTGATGATGATCCCTTCGTCGGCCGTGGTATCGACGACTTTGATCCGGCTGACCCCCAATTCGGCGATCTGTTTGACGACGGCCTTGGAAAGCGGCTCGAAGGCGCGCGCGATCACCAGGTTCTTTTCCCGGTCGGAGACGTCTTCAATGAGGACCTTGTTGGAGAGGTCATCGCGTTTTTCAGCCTCGCGGACGCTGAGTTCCTCCAGGTCGTAGAAGAGCTTGAGGATTTCCTCGTCGGCCCCGCTCTTCTTCTCCGCGTCCTTGTCCTTGTCCTTGTCTTTGTCGGTCTTCTCGATGTTGGCGAGGGCGCGGAAGAAGGTGGTGGTCAGGAACTTGCGGCGGCGTTTCTTGCGGTCCAGGTAAACGTAGAGCAAATCGCTGGTGTCAAACTGGGCTTCGTACCACGAACCGCGGTCCGGGATGATGCGGAAAGAGTGGAGGATCTTGCCGTTGGGGTGCTGGACCGCCTCGAAGGCCAGGCCGGGCGAACGGTGCAATTGGCTGACGATCACCCGTTCGGCGCCGTTGATCACGAAGGTGCCCTGCGGGGTCATGAGCGGCAATTCGCCCATGAAGACCTTCTCTTCCTTGGCCCCCTTTTCTTCCTTGAGCAGGAAGGTGACATAGAGCGGCGCCCCGTAGGTCAGGCCCTCGCGCAGGCATTGCAGCCAGTCCACCTTGGGCTCGCCGATTTCGTAGGAATGGAAATCGAGCACGCACTTCCCGTCGTAACTCTCGATGGGAAAGACCTCCCGGAAGACCGCCTGGAGCCCGAGGTTCTTGCGCCGCGAAGGGGGCGCCTCGGCCTGGAGGAATTCCTTGTACGAATTGGTCTGCAATTCGATCAGGTTGGGCGGGGCGATGATTTCTTTGATTTTGCCGAAGTTAATTCGTTCAGTGGCTCGGGATGGCATGGGGACCTTTGCTGCCTGGCCGGCGGTGGGGCCAGACCTTTGACTACTGATAAACGACATAAGACAACTGCGCGCGGTTCAATAGCGAACCGGCCAAAACTCAAACCACCCAGGGGTGGTCGCGCTGGGGTTCATTATTCTAATCTAAACGTTTTGTTTTTCTGCTGCCGCCAAGGACGTGCCCGGCCGGGGCGGCCGCTACCCGCCGCCGCCCCGCTCCGAGCGCCGCCCTTACCTTATTTCGACCTTGGCGCCGGCGTCTTCAAGTTTCTTTTTCGCGGCGTCAGAATCGGCCTTGGCGGCCCCTTCCAGGATCGGCTTGGGCGCCCCTTCCACCAGGGCCTTGGCTTCCGCCAGGCCCAGGCCGGTCTTCACCTCGCGCACCGCCTTGATGACCGCGATCTTCCGGTCGGCCGGCACCGAGGCGAGGATCACGTCAAACGAGGTCTTGATCTCCGCCGGCGGCGGCGCCGGACCGCTGCCGGGAGTAGGACCGGCAGCCATCACCGGGGCGGCGGCCGTGACTCCCCATTTCGATTCCAGTTCCTTGACCAGGTCGGCGATTTCGAGGACCGTGGCGCCGCTGAGTTCTTCTACGATTTTTGCTTTATCTAGAGCCATTGTTACCTTTCATTTGCGTCTCGTCGTCGCCCAGGGCCATGGGCGGTTTGAGTTGGCAGCCGCGAACCGACGATTTACGTTGTCGTTTGTTATTCCCGGCCCCATCGGCTTGCTGGGGCCGAAATTGTCTTTCCCAACCTCAGGCCGCCCCTGCCCGGCAGCCGGCGGGGGCTGCCCGCAGGCCGGCGCCACTGCCCGGCCGGCTTTCGTTGTGGTTTTTCCTTATGCCGGGGCGGGCGCGCCGCTCAGTTGGTCGTGGCGGGCCTGCAGCAGGCGGGCCATTTGGCTGGCCGGCGTGTTCAGCAACTGCACCAGCCTGGTCGCCGGGGCGGCCAACCCGCCGAGCAACTTCCCCCGCAGCACTGCCAGGGACGGCAGGTCCGCCAGGGCCATGATCTCGGGCTGCCCGAGCCGCTGGTTGTTCAGGTAGCCGAACTGGACTTTCAGCCGGTCCAACTCGGCTCCGTAGGTCTTGATCACCTTGGCCGCGGTCGAAATGTCGCGTTGGCCGGTGACGACGGCCAGTTGCCCGGCGAGGGCGCCGTTGAAATCGGCCACGCCCGCCGCTTTGGCGGCCAGGCGGAAAATCGAGTTCTTGACGACGTGAACTTCGGCCCCGGCCTGGCTGAGGCGCTTGCGCAATTCGGTAATCTGGCTGACTTTCAAGCCTTTGTAATCCACCACGATAAAAAAGGGCGAGGCCTGGAGGCGCGCCAGGTACTCTTTGGCAAGGTATTGCTTTTCGGGACGCATGGCTTTGAAATGGTTACATGGTTACCTGGCGTCTAGGCGACGAATTCCTTGAGGTCCACGCGCACCGGGGGGCTCATGGTCGCGGAAAGGGTGCAACTGCTGACGTAGGCGCCTTTCACGCTATGCGGGCGGGCCTTGATGACGGCATCGATAACCGAGCGCGCATTTTCCTCGATTTGGACCGGGGTGAAAGCGACTTTGCCGATGGGCACGTGGACATTGCCCGCCTTATCGAGCTTGAACTCGACCCGGCCGGCCTTGACTTCCTTGACCGCGCGCGCCGTATCGTCGGTGACGGTGCCCGCCTTGGGGTTGGGCATTAGCCCGCGCGGACCCAGGACTTTGCCCAGCTTGCGCACTTCGCCCATGGCTTCCGGGGTGGCGACCGCCACGTCGAAATCCGCCCAGCCTTCCTGGCATTTCTTAATCATTTCGTCGTAGCCCACATATTCGGCCCCGGCGGCCCTGGCCGCCTCGGCGGCCGGACCGCTCTTGGCAAAGACCAGCACCCGCACCAGCTTGCCGCTGCCATGCGGCAACGGCACCGTGCCGCGGACCATCTGGTCCGATTGCTTCGGGTCCACGGCCAGCCGGAAGGCGAGGTCAACCGTCTCGTTGAACTTGGCTCTCGGAAACCGCAGCAGGAGTTCCACGGCGGGCTTGAGGGGATAAACTCTCTTTCCGTCCACCATTTCGAGGGCTTTTCTGTAGCGTTTGCTGGGCATTTTTCCTATGGGCGGTGCGCTCGAGCCTCGACTCGTCGGGGCTCTCCCGCGGTGATGCGTGATTTGGGAGCTGAATGATTCATCCGACGACCTCGATGCCCATGCTGCGGGCCGTGCCGGCGATCACGCGCAAGGCGGCCTCTTCGGAGGTCGCGTTCAAATCCTTGCTTTTCAGCCTCACGATGTCCAAGACCTGCTTGCGGGTGACCTTGCCGACTTTTTCCTTGTTGGGTTCCTTGGAGCCAGCCGTGATGCCGGCCGCCTTCTTGAGCAGGATCGAGGCCGGGGGCGACTTGGTAATGAAACTGAAGGACTTGTCGGCAAAGACGGTGATGACCACCGGGATCACCAGGCCGGGCTGGTCCTTGGTCTTGGCATTGAATTCCTTGCAGAACGCCATGATGTTGACGCCGTGCTGACCCAGGGCGGGGCCGACGGGCGGCGCCGGGTTGGCCTGCCCGGCAGGAATCTGTAGTTTGATCTGTCCGGTAATCTTCTTTGCCATAAATCGGTGGTGGCCTGATCGAGTGATGGGAAAAACTCATTAGCCCATCCCTCCATCCCTCGATCACTGCGTCTTTCAGCCCTTTTCCACTTGCCAGTACTCGAGTTCGACCGGGGTATTGCGGCCGAAGATGTTCACCGTCACCTTGAGTTTGCCGCGCTCGGGTTCGATTTCTTCAATGATGCCGCTGAAATTGAGGAACGGACCGTTGTTGATCTTCACCGTTTCACCCACCTCGAAGCTGACCTTGGGTTTCTCGTGCTCTTCGGAAGCGGAGATCTGGTTCTTAATCGACTCCACTTCCTCAGCCGGGGTGGGGGCCGGGGGCTCGCCCCCGACGAAACCGATCACCCCTTGAGTTTCCTTGATGAAGTACCACGGCTTCTCAATGATGCGGTTGTTCTCGTCCAGCAGGACCATATCGATAAAGACGTAGCCGGGCCACAGTTTGCGGGTGGAAACGGTCTTCTTCTGGTTGCGCACCTCGACGACCTTTTCCATCGGCACCATCACTTCCTTGATGTAGTCCCCCATTTCTTCGGGTTTGATGCGTTTTTCAATGCTCTCTTTCACCTTCTGTTCCTGGCCCGACAAGGTATGAATGACAAACCACTGGCTTTGCATACTATCGAAGGCAAGGGCAAATCTCAGGTCATCCAGCGGACAAACACCGTGAAAATAAAGTCCACCAGCACCGTGAAGCCGCCCAGCAGCACAATGGAGATGCCCACCACCACGGTCGAGCCTTTGAGCTCCTCCCAGGTCGGCCAAGTGCATTTGCGCAATTCTTCCCGCGTCTGCTGCACGTAAGTAGTCAAGCGCGCCAGTTGGCCCTTGCGCCACAACCACAGGAACGCACCGCCCACGACGACCACCCAAACGAAAATCCAGGTTGTATCTTGCATATCTTCTCTTGGCGGAGAGGGAGGGATTCGAACCCCCGTCGGCGGTTTACGCCGAAGCGGTTTTCAAGACCGCCGCAATCGACCACTCTGCCACCTCTCCGGCCTTGACGCTTGGCAGGGCGGGAGGGACTCGAACCCCCAACCGACGGTTTTGGAGACCGCTACTCTACCAATTGAGCTACCGCCCTGCGGCACGGCCCTCGAGTATTGTTCTTTTTCGTTTATCAAGCAAAAAGCGGAGCCGGGGGCATTCCCCCCGCTCTCCCGCTGGCTCCAAAACCGATTACTCGATGACTTCACTCACCCGGCCCGCGCCGATGGTGCGGCCGCCTTCGCGAATGGCAAACCGTTGTAATTTCTCCATCGCCACCGGCGCGATGACGTTCACCTCGACCGACACATTGTCGCCCGGCATGACCATCTCCACCCCGGCCGGGAGCGTAATGGTGCCCGTCACGTCCGTCGTCCGGAAATAGAACTGCGGACGGTAATGGGTAAAGAACGGGGTGTGCCGGCCGCCTTCCTCTTTGGACAGGACGTACACTTCCGCCTTGAAATGGGTGTGCGGCGTGATGGTGCCGGGCCTGGCCAGCACCATGCCGCGCTCGACCTCGTCTTTCTTGGTGCCGCGCAGCAGCACGCCCACGTTGTCGCCCGCCTTGGCCGAATCCAGCAGCTTGCGGAACATCTCAATGTCGGTCGCCACCGTCTTGCGCGTCTCCCGCAAGCCCACGATCTCCACGTCGTCCATGCGCTTGAGTTCGCCGCGTTCGACCCGCCCAGTCACCACCGTGCCGCGCCCTTCAATGTTGAACACGTCTTCGATGCACATCAGAAACGGCTTGTCCACGTCCCGCACCGGCAGCGGAATGAACTGGTCGATCGCCTCCATCAATTGCTGGATCGACTTCTGCGCCTCCGCATCGCCCGCCAGGGCCTTCCGCGAGCTGCCCCGGATCACCGGCGTCTTGTCGCCGGGAAATTCGTACTTGTTGAGCAGGTCGCGGACCTCCATTTCCACCAACTCGATCAATTCCGGGTCGTCCACCAGGTCAACCTTGTTCAAATACACGACAATCGCCGGCACCCCGACCTGGCGGGCCAGCAGCACGTGCTCTTTGGTCTGGGGCATCGGGCCTTCGGAGGCATCCACCACCAGGATGGCTCCATCCATCTGGGCCGCGCCGGTAATCATGTTCTTAATGAAGTCGGCATGGCCCGGGCAGTCAATATGGGCGTAATGCCGCTTGTCGCTCTGATATTCGACATGCGAAACCGCGATAGTCAACGTCTTGGTTTCGTCGCGCACAGTGCCGCCCTTGGTGATTTGCGCGTAGGAGACCGGGGTAGCCAGACCTTTGGCTGCCTGCGTTTGGACGATGGCGGCGGTCAGCGTGGACTTGCCGTGGTCAATGTGCCCGATGGTGCCGACGTTGACGTGCGGTTTCGTTCGTTGAAATTGCTCTTTAGCCATTGCTCTCTCCTGCGGTTATTGTCTGGATTCTGTGTTGTTTAACTAATCTAATTAAACTGGAGCCCATGATCAGGATTGAACTGATGACCTCGTCCTTACCAAGGACGCGCTCTGCCAGCTGAGCTACATGGGCGCTGACTCCGAACGCCATCGGTGCTGGCCAAATTCCATTTGTCTTTCATCCTGATGCTAATAAACGACAGAACTCCCCTGCCCCCGTCTTCCTTCATTTCCAAAGGCTTGGGAGCTGCGGACTTTCAACTTTCTACGGCCCAATAACAGCGCCAAATTACGAGACTGCAAGGAGGATGTCAATGGGGTTTGTGACTTTTTTTAAGGATTCTGAACCCAGAGAGACACGGGGCGAGACGCCCCGTGAACCCGCAGGCGAGGGCGCCTGCGCTGCCAGGCAAGCCCGGTTCATGGTCCCTCCCTATGCGCCTGCGGTTTCAGAGGTCGAAGCTACTCCCTCCCTCCCTCCCCCGCCGGCCCCCCCGCCGCTCGTCCCCTGGCGGCTGGTCACGCCGCGCGCCCTGCCGCCGCCACTGGACCCTGGGCGGCTCGGGCAGGGCCTGGGCGCGCCAGGCGGTCCGGAAATGCATCTTGGCGACCCTGGGCAGGTTTTCGGCCCCGTGCCGGGCGACGAATTCCCGCGCCGCCGCGTCCACCGGGGCCGAGGCGCCTCGCGGGAGCGGCATCGCAAACCGCTTTTCCAAGGCGGCCAGGCGGGTGACGAACTCGTGCCGGGCCAGGATCGAGGCCGCGGCCACCGCCAGGTCCTCTTCCGCCCGGTGCTTCTGGACCAACTCGATTCCCCGGCCCAGGGTCATCAGCGCCCGGGCCACGGTTTCTTTGCTGGCCGCGAACTGGTCGCTGATGGCGCGCGCCGGGGGCGGGGTCATGCGGTGTTGCTGGCCCATCAGGTTTTCGATCACCCGCGCATGACCCCAGGCCAGCATGGCGTTGAGGTTGTTGAGCTTGGCGTAGAGCCGATTGTAAGCTTCGTCCCCAATGGGGACCACCGCGCTGACGCAACCGGGCGTGTGGCGAATCAACTCCGCCAGTTCCCGGATGCGATGGTCGCTCGAGATATTCTTGGAATCGCGGATGCCGGAGTCTTTCCAGGCCTTGACGACGGCCTCGTTCACATAGACGCCCGCGATGCAAAGCGGGCCGAAAAAGTCCCCTTTGCCGCTTTCGTCCACCCCCAGCCGCGGGACGAGCAGTTCCGGGTTCAGGAGGGCCTCGTAACCGAGCCGGGCCTCTTTGAGAATCTCCGGTTCGAGCACGAATTCGATGAATTCGCGGGTGCCCTGGCCCTGGATGACCAGCTTGCCGCTCTCATAAAACGCCAGGTTGGTCTTGTCCCTTTCGGCGGCAAAGCGGGCGTAAGGCACTTGGCGGAACTGGTAATCATGGGCCTGGAGCCAGGCCCGAAGCTCCACGGACTGTTCGTGCGTCAGCTTGCAGGTGTAGGAAGTCAATGGTCTCACGGCGGCGCCTTCGTTTGGGCGCAAAAGGCATAACCTGGTCCAGGCGCTCAGTCAATGACGACCTGCCGGCGCCTCGCGGTTCAGACCCTGAGCGCGCGTGGGTCCTGGCCGCTGACCTGCCGGGCGACGGCGCTGAGGGCCTTGAGCTCGCCGGCTACGCGTTGCGCCAGCCGTTCCAGCCACCAGGCGGGTTGGGCTTTGGCTTGTTCCAGCGAGGCCAGCTCGGTCAGCGCGCGGGCCTGGGTGAAGGCGCGCCGGGCTTTGAGGCCGTCGTGGACGACGCCGGCCAGGCCGATGCAGGGGATGTTCAGCTTCCGGCATTGCTGGCCAACCCGGCCAACGCCTTTGCCCATGAGACTCGACGGGTCCAGGCTCCCTTCGCCGGTGATGACCAGGTCAGCGCGGCGCAGATGGCGCTCCAGCGCGGCCTGCCGGGCAAACAACTCGAACCCCGGCTCCAGGCGCCCGCCCAGGAAGGCCAGCAAACCGAATCCGAGCCCACCGGCGGCGCCGGCGCCGGGTTCCCGGGCGAAATCGCGTCCGAACTCCACGCTGGCCACGCGCGCCAGGCGGCGCAGGCAGCGCTCGGCGTTGGCAAAATCTCCCGCCAGCAGGCCTTTTTGAGGCCCATAAACCCGCGTCGCCCCTCTCGGACCGAGCAGGCGGTTGTCCACGTCCACCGCCACCCGCAATTGCTTGAACCACCGGCGGCGAGGCGGGGCGCGGAGCCGCGCCAGCGTGTGCAGACGGGTCCATTGTTCGATCCCGTGGCCGCGGCGGTCCAGGAATTCCCAGCCCAAAGCCCGCGCCAAACCAAAACCGCCGTCATTGGTTGCGCTGCCGCCAACCCCGATCAGGCAGCGTTTTGCTCCGGCGGCCGCCAGCGCCCGGACCATGGCGCCCAGGCCCGCCGTATCGAGGGCGAACGGATGGAACTGTCCCGGCGGCAGCATCGCGAGGCCGATGACCTTCGCCGATTCGATGATGGCTGTCCTGGTTGCCGGCTCCCACCACCAATCGGCCGCGCAGGGGCGGTGGGCGGCATCGACCGTGCCGATGGTTTGGAGTTGGGCTTTCAGCAGGCCGCTGATGACCTCGCCAAAGCCATCGCCGCCGTCGCTCATGGGGAGCAAGGCGAGGCGGTCCTGGGGCCGCGCCTTGCGCCAGCCCCGGGCGATAGCTTGCGCCGCTGCGCCGGCGCCCAGCGTGCCTTTGAACTTGTCAGGGAGAATCAGGACGTTTAGCGGCATAAGTCGGCCTTCAGTCCAGAGTCCAAAGTCCAAGGTCAATCGTCAACTATTGTGGCTGAGGCCTGAAACATTCGAGCCAGGCCGCCGATGGGGCCAGGAGAATGCCCCCGCCTCTGCCGGAGCGGACACGGCAGTGACACAGCCCTTGGCCCGGCAATGGCGCCAGACGACGGCGGACCACGCTGCCCTCAACTGACCGGCGCTCACGCCGGGGCGCAACCGGCTGCGCCCCGACCAGGGGCTTGGGCGTTCTCAGCAGATCGGGGTGACCGGAATGCCGGCGAGTCGGCCGTAGGCTTTGAAGGGGCGTGCGAGGTTTCCCAACACGAAATGCTGGTGGAACCCTTTGACGTCGCGCGTGTCGGCCACGCCGTCGAGTTCGATTTCCACGGCGGTGCGGCAGCAGCCGGAAGGCGGTTGGGCGACGTTGGCGACGACGCGGCCGGTGCCGAGCATGACCGACAAGGGTTTGAGGTTGGCCTGGAGGATGGTGACGGGTTGGCCGGGCGGCCAGAGGACCTGCGGCGAGACGCCCGTCCGGGTGTGATAGTCGCGGAGCAGGTAGGGCGCGCGATAAGGCTGATCGAAGCCTTCCAGTCTCAGCGGCGACGTGCAGTGCGCGCCGATCAGGGTGTTGTTGACGGTGTTGGGCGACGGGTCCTGCTGGAAACAGGGTCGCCCGGCCAGGAGGTGCGTCAGCAACATGCCGATGGTGGCGTTGGTGTCCTGCTCGCACACGGCGACGATACCCTGGTCGCGCAACTTGGAGAAAGCCAGGCAGACCGGGTTCTGCCAGCCGAGGCAGTCAATCGCGATACCCTGGCAGTTCTCCAGCTCCATCAGCCGACGGCAAACGACATAGTTCTTGGCCGCTTCGAGGACGTCCGGCGCCTTTGGCTCGACGATTTTTCTGGCGTTTCGGATGTAGAAATCGGCGATGGCGCGGACTTCTTTGGTCGGTCCGACTTGCTTGAACGCCTGGGCGAACCGCGCTTTGGGAATCCAGTGGAAGGTGGTGCCCAGCCCCTCGATGACCTGGTCGCGCGTGTCGTTGCCCGCGACGAACAAAACGCGGGTTTGTTTCAGGCGCGGGATGGCGCTGAGCAGCCGCAGGCCGGTCGCCAGCCAGCCGACCTCTTGCGTGGCGCCGACATAGACGCGCGGCGCGTCCCGCCCGGTCTGGAGTTGCTGCGTGAAGCCGGTGACATTGCTGTAAACGAGCAGGGGCAGGTCGCCGCGGTGCTGGATGATTTGGTTGACCGGCTCCCACAGGACCAGTTCCATCGCGCAAACGAGGAGTCCGTCGGGCGGCGCTTGCTTGAGTTGCTGGAGGTATTCGCCGACTTCGCCCGCCTGGCTCAGCGGCTTGTGGCGGACTTCCAAGCGCACGTCCAGCAGCTTGGCGGCGTCGGCCAGGGTCCTGGTGAAAAGCGCCTGCTGCGCCGGGACGTCGCAATTGCCGCCGGGCCAGCTCACGATCGGGGCCTGCTCCGGGCGGATGAAGACCACGTTGATGACCGGCTGGCCAGGCGGGTTGGGTTCGGTGGCGGACAACGAGGAGGCAAAATCAAACAGCCCCATCCGCCCCGCCACGGTGGCGGCGGCCGCCGCGGCGCCGGTCAGGAATCGGCGCCGGCTGAGCGTGGCGGGACAACTGGAGGCTTGGCAGGTTTGGCAGGGGTGCATGGGGTAGCTCCTTTCGCGTTATGCAGGCTCAGTTCCGGGCCAGTCGTCACTTTTGACGCCAACCGCCGGAGGCTGGTCTTCCTGGAGGCTCCGCCGGTTGCGGAACAAGCGGCCCGCGGTCGTGAGCATGCAGGGAGTCTGGTTCCGAGCCTGAGCGATGTCAACCACCGATTCCCGCCGGGAGCAGGGGTTGCGGCGGAGGGATTGGGCCACTTGCTCCGGTCGCGCGTGGTTCTCGGGCGGGAGGAGTTTGCGCGTGACAAGCCTCGCGCCAGAACCCATCCTTCGCGCTTATGAAGAGGCTATGCTTGATGGGAGTCATGACGGTGGGTTTGATGAGCGCGCCGCTCCAGGCCCAGACCACCGATGTCAACGTCGCCGCAAAAGTCCTGGAGACCTATGTCGGCCAATACGAACTGGCGCCCGGTTTTGTGGTGACGATTCGGAAGGAGGCAGAGCGACTCACGCTCCAAGCCACCGGCCAGCCGCGCGTCCGGCTGACGGCGCGGTCCGAGGTGGATTTCCAGGTGAGCAGCGTCAGCGTGGACGCCCGGCTCACGTTCGTGAAGGACAAGGATGGGAAAGTGACCCAACTGGTGTTGCACCAGAACGGGGATCACGAAGCGCCGAAGATCTCCAACGAGGTGCCCAAGGAGCGCGTGGCGATCAAGCTGGCCCCCAAGACCTACGATGACTACGTGGGCCAATATGAATTGGCGCCGGGGACGACCTTGACGGTCCGGCGCGACGGAGACAAGCTGCGGGCACAACTCACCGGCCAACCGAGTTTTCAGGTGTTACCGGAATCGGAAACGAACTTCTTCTTCAAAGTGGTGGATGCCCAGTTGACCTTCGTGAAGGACCCGAGTGGAAAGGTCACAGCATTGGTGCTGCACCAAAACGGTGACCAATCCGCCCGGAAAATCTCCAACCAGGCGCCACCAGTCAAGGGGCCGGATTTAAGCAAGATTCCGGCGCGGGACCCCAAAGCGGAGCCTCAACTGGCGGATCTGAGCGGCCAGTACAACGCCCTGTTGACCGAGCAGTGGCATCCGGATGCGAATGGAGTTCCAGCCGGGGCAAATCACCTTGGTTCACTGCCGCGCGGTCTGCAAAAGCTGGGCGGGGTGCAGTTCGACGTGCGGGGCGTGATCCAGGTGACCGGGACCCAAGCCGAGTTTGCCGGGGCGGCCTTCCCGGACGCGCAAACCGGCCTCAAAATCGGGCGCAAATGCCGGCGGCTGCATTTCCTGCACGGCACGGGGTGGGGGGCGGAGGAAGGGACGACGATTGGCAAGTACGTGCTGCACTATGCCGGCGGCGAACAGGCCACCCTCAACATCGTTTATGGGGTGGATGCGCGAGACTGGTGGGCCGCCGCCGGTAAATCCCAAGAGACCAAGTCCGCCTCGGTTGCCTGGTCAGGGTCCAACGCCGCGACCGACGCTGCCGGAACGTCCCTCCGCCTGTTCAAGCGCACCTACGACAACCCCAAGCCGGACCTGTTGCTCGAGACGGTGGATTTCGTCTCGACCCAGGCCGAGTCAGCGCCGTTCCTCGTGGCGCTGACCACGGAAGATTAGCGCGGCGGTGCCTCAGACCAGCTCTGGAATCCCGATTCGGAATCGGGATTCGGAATCGGGATTCATTGGGCATTGAGTATTGAGTCCCGATTCAGAATCGGGATTGGTCATTGAGTCCGCAGCGGGTAAGTATGCGACGAGATTAAGAACATGATGAAGCAAGGTTGCCTATGAGGACAAGAGCATTCCCCTGCCGCCAATACGGCCCGCTGGCGTGCGCGATTGCGGCGTGCGCCAGTCGCGCCTTGGCCCAGGAAGCCACCGCGCCCGCCGCGGCCGCCGGGGTGAACCTCGCCGTCGTCGCCACGGCCTCGAGTTCGTTCACGTCCGGCGACACCACCGTGGCGGCCCTCAACGATAATTTCACGCCGCGCAGTTCGCGCGACGCGCGGCACGGCGCTTACGGCAACTGGCCGCGCACCGGCACGCAGTGGGTCCAGTACGACTGGCGCCAGCCCATCAGCACCAGGCAGGTCGAGGTCTATTGGTGGGACGACCGCCAGGGCGTGCGTCTGCCCAAGGCGTGCAGGCTGAAGTTTTGGGACGGCAGCGCCTTCGTTTCGGTGGCGAACGCCTCGGGACTCGGCTTGGCGGGCGACCAGTTCAACTCGACGGCGTTTGACGAAGTCGCCGCGTCGAAGCTGCGGCTGGAGATGGATTCCGAGGGAGAGTTTTCGACGGGCCTGCTGGAGTGGAAGGTTTATGACTCCGGGAAATCGCCCGAGTTTCCGCCGGTGGTCGAGGCGGGTGTGGACCGCGCCGTGATGCTGGGCGGGATGACTTATCTGCGCGGCCAAGTCAAATCGCTTAAGCCCGACAGCGCGTCCGCAAAGGTGGCGTGGAGCAAGGCGTCCGGGCCGGGCAACGTGAAGTTTCAAAACGCCCTGGCCGCCGAAACCAGCGCGACCTTCAGCGAGCCGGGGCCGTACGTGCTCAAATTGACGGCCGGGGAGGGCAAGCTGAGTTCCGCCTCCACGCTCCAAGTGCGGGTGGCGCGTCCGCCGGCGTCCGAGCGGCTCGAGGTGGTCTATACCAAACGCTACAAGATTGACAGCCCGCTCTGGAGCGGGCGCGCCCGCGCCCTGCTGGTGAACTGGATTCCGCACTGCATTGACCAGCTCAACCGCACGAACCTCACCCAAGGGCAGGGCGGCCTTGACAATTTCGTGGAGGCGGCCAAGGCCTTGCGCGGCGAGCCGCACGGCCGGCACAAGGGCTACGTGTTTGCCAACGCCTGGGTCCACCAGACGGTGGAGTCCCTCTGCCTCGGGCTGATGGTGGACCCGCAGGGCGACGCGCAAATCGCCCAGGCGCAGGAAAAAATGAAGGCCACCCTCGAGGATTGGATTCCCCAAATCCTCGCCGCGCAGGAGCCGGATGGCTACCTGCAAACCGCCTACACCCTCGCCGACCGCCGAAGCTGGCCGGCGCGTTGGAATCCGCCGCAGCGCGGCAACCACGAAGGCTACGTGGCGGGTTACTTCCTCGAGTCGGCCATTAACCACTACACCCTCACCGAGGGCAAAGACCGGCGCCTCTACGACGCGGCCAAGAAACTGGCGGATTGCTGGGTGGCCAACCTCGGGCCGGGCCGGAAGGAGTGGTTCGACGGCCATCAGGAGATGGAGCAGGCGCTCGTGCGCTTCGGGCGCTTCGTCAATGACCTGGAAGGCCACGGCCGCGGCGACCCTTACATCAAGCTCGCCAGGTTCCTGCTCGATTGCCGCCGGGACGGCAGCCCGTACGACCAAAGCCACCTGCCGGTGCAACAGCAATACGAGGCCGTCGGCCACGCCGTCCGCGCCATGTACAACTACTCCGCCATGGCGGACGTGGCCGCCGAAACGCGCGACCTGGATTACCAAAGCGCCGTGCTCTCGCTCTGGGACAACCTGGTGAACAAAAAGTATTACCTCACCGGCGGCATCGGCAGCGGCGAAACGGCCGAAGGCTTCGGCCCGAATTATTCCCTGCCCAACCAGGCCTACTGCGAGGCCTGCTCGAGCTGCGGCCTGATCTTCTTCCAATACAAACTCAACCTCGCCTGCCACGACGCTAAGTTTGCCGACCTCTACGAAGAAACGCTCTACAACGCCCTGCTGGGCTCGCTCGACCTGGACGGCAAGAACTTCTACTACGACAACCCGCTGGTCTCCTCCCGGCCACGCTATCCCTGGCACGTCTGTCCGTGCTGCGTGGGCAACATTCCGCGCACGTTGCTGATGCTCCCCACCTGGACTTACGTCAAAGCCGAGGACGCCCTCTACGTCAACCTGTTCATCGGCAGCACCATCAACGTCGAACGCCTCGCCGGCACGGACGTCCAACTGGTGCAAAAGACCGACTATCCCTGGAGCGGGAATGTTGCCCTCACCGTCAACCCGAGGCAGCCGAAAAACTTCTCCGTCTGCCTTCGCGTGCCCAATCGCCGCACGAGCGAACTCTACACGCCAACGCCCGAAGTCAGCGGCCTCAAATCACTGGCCGTGAACGGCAAAGCCGTCGCGCCCAAAATCGAAAACGGCTACGCCATCCTCACGCGCGACTGGCAGGCGGGCGACCGCATCGACCTCGCCCTGCCGATGGCCGTCCAGCGCGTCAAAGCCGACGAACGCGTCGCGGCCGCTCGCGGCCTCGTCGCCTTGCGCTACGGCCCGCTCATCTACAACGTCGAGCGCGCCGATCAACCGGACCTCAACCTCGCGCTCGGTTCCGAACCGCTCACGACCCAATGGCGCGGCGATCTCTTGCAGGGCGTGCTGACCATCAAAGGCAAATGGTCCGATGGCAGCCCGCTGGTGGCGATTCCCAATTATGCCCGCAACAACCGCGCGCCGGCCAGCGGCGGCCCAGTGGCGGCAGGCCCGGGCCGGGGACGTTTCGGCGAGCCGGCCTCAAAGGTCTGGCTCAAGGACAAGTGAGAACCGTGGCTTGAGCTGTGCACGGGGTCGCCCCGCGCGGCCAGGCACGCGGTTGAGACGAGGTATCGGCCAAAGGGGATAGGGCGGGGTTTACGGGGCTGGGGGTGCCAGTTCAATTCCCAGTTGCCAGGCGTGTAATTTCCGCCCCCAGCCCCGATTGGACCGCTCACAACCAGCATGTGCGGTCGCTGCTCTTTTACTACGGATGCCGGGCCTGGCAACTGTGCGTTTGCAGGCACACCCCTGTGCGTTTCGCTGCACAGGGGGGCCGGCCGGCGCGCCAAGCGCCGCCCGACCTGCGGCAGCGGGCGCATCCTGACACCGCCTCCAATTCCACTCTGCCCGCGCGCAGCGCGGCATCCTTCCGCCCCGGAGGGGCGGCAAGATAGTAGCCCAGGGCAAGGCCCGTCCCGCTCCGGGCGGGACGGGCCGCCGCCCTGGGTAAAGCGGAAAAACAGATCACCCCCCTCCCATCCCGCCTTGACGGGATGGGAGGGGGGATGGGGGGAGGGCTTCTGGCCGCGCTCGGGGGCAGTGTCAGGATGCGCCCCGTCGCTGCTACGGCTTGAGCACCAGCTTGCCCCCCAGCACGCCGCTCTGGTGAATGGTGCTCGCTTCCTGCAACCGATGCGCCTCGGCGGCCGCGGACAGCGGCAGGACCCGGTCCACCCGGGCCTTGAGCTTGCCCTCGGCCAGCCAGCGCTGGATGGCATTGGCGGCGGAGCGCTGTTCCCGCGCGCTGGCATTGAACATGGCGAACCCGTGCAGCGAGCAGTCCTTCACGTAAAACGGCCCGACCGGAAACGCCGGCCGCGCCTCGCGTCCGGCCATGACGATCATCCGGCCGCGCAGCGCCAGCAGCGGAATCGTCCGTTCGAAGTTCGGCTCCCGCAGGGTCTCCCACCAAACATTGACGCCGCCCGGCGCAAAGGCCTGCACCGCGGCGGCCACGTCCTGGGTCTTGTAATTGAGCGCGAGGTCCGCCCCCAATTGGCGGCAGGCCGCCACCTTCTCCTCCGTGCCGCCGGTCGTGATCACGCGCGCGCCCAGCAGCTTGGCCATCTGCACCACGCAGGCGCCCACGCCGCCCGTCCCGCCGTGGACGAATAAAACCTCGCCCGGTTTCAAATTCGCATAACGCACCAGGCCAAGGTGGGCGGTAACGCCCACCAGCGAAAGGGCGACCATTTCCTCATCGCTCACCCCGGCCGGAGTTGGATTCAACCACCGCTCTTCCACGGCGGCGAATTCGGCGAAGGTCCCCGGCCGGCCGTCGCTCCCTTGGCTGGTGGCCCACACCCGGTCCCCCGGTTTGAACCCCTTGACGCCCGCCCCCGCCGCCACCACCGTCCCGGCCAGGTCCCGGCCCAGAATGAAGGGGAACGACAAGCTCGCCGGCACCGCCCCGCTGCGAATGTAAGTGTCGATCGGATTCACATCCACGGCGCCAACCTTGATGAGGCATTGCTTGCGCGCCGGCTTGGGTTCCGGCAACTCGCCATAAATAATCACCTCCGGCGGCCCGGTCTGGTTAATGTATGCAGCTTTCATGTCTTTCCGTTTCCAGATTTGACTCCTCCCAATCTAGGCCCGCCCACACGCCAAGGCAATACCCGCGTTCAGGCCGTGAATGAGGATGCCCGCGGGCTTGCGGCGCAAGGCGCGCTCGAGCTCTAGGAACGCCCCCGCCGCGCCCGATGGATGGGCAGGCTTCCCGTTCTCTCTGGTCGGGCGCGGGCGGCGGGGCCAAGCCGCAGCCACACCGCTGTCCGTCCCCGCCAAATGCGTTTCACTGCCGCGAGATCAGGCGATAAAACATCGGCCCCGCCGGTGCCGGAACGGTCATTTGGTTGCGCAAGGTCGAGTAGTCCAAAACCGGCGCCCCCGGCACGTCTGTCCAGCTCGTCCTTCCAAGGTCGGGGCTCTCCTGCAAGACAAAACTCATCGATGGCACGATCCAGGAAAGCACGAGGCCGCCGGCGGCACGGGCAATCCCCAGCGCCGGCCTTGGCATGGTCTGCAGCGTAACGACGGCACCGGCATACACCCCGCAGCAGCCGCTCATGTAGACCGCCACCAGTTTGCAGCCGTCCGCGGACATGGCGGCGCCCGTCCACGGCGCCGCGGAGCTGGTGACGCCAGGTGGCTGGAGCCAAGGGACCGCCGGAGCCTCGCCCCACGAGGCACCCGAGTCGCTCGACAAGAGAAGGCGGCACAGCGGCAGGCCGCCGCCGGGAGTGGGCGCCGGCACGGGCCCAACGGCCGCCACTGTGCCTCCGTCGGCCGAGTAGCTGACCGTCGCTACGTAGTACATCCCCGCCACGCCGTTTGTGCTGAACGTCCACGTCCCGCCGCCGTCCGCCGAACTGGCGATGCCGGCCCAGGGATAATAATAGCGCGCAGCGCTCCCCGCCGCCATCCTTGTTCCATCTGCGGAGCAAGCGAGACTCATGCAAAGTGTGCTGTCCCCTGTCGCGATGTACGGTGGGGCTAGTGCGTAGGCCAAGCGAGAGCTGGCGCCCGAATTCGTCGAGACCCAGACGTTTGCCCCTTCCCCTGCCACAATGACGCTGCCATCCGCCGAGCAGGCCAGCGGGGCCCACGCCGCTGCCGGCGCACCGGTCTGGAACCAAGTCTTCCCGGAATCAACCGAGGCATAAATGCCGCCCGGCGGCCCATTGGTGGTTTGAGCCCCCGCCGCGAACAACTTGGTCCCGTCGGCGGAGCAGGCGACCCCGTCCCACAGCTCAACGGGCAGATGGTTCAGGCTCCAGGTCGCGCCGGAGTCGTTTGAGGTGTACACGAGACCCCGGAGCAACTCCGTTGCCATCAGTGTGGTCCCGTCGGCCGAGGACGCCACAGCGTCCCACCACCCGACGGGCACGTCCGCCGCCGTCCAGGTCGCTCCAGAGTCATGCGAGACATAGACCACGCCGCCCTGGTTGTACCAGCCACCCCCCGCCAGAACCAATTTGCTGCCGTCGGCTGAGCAGGCAATGGGCCCAATATTGGTGCTGGGCGCGGTCATCTCCACCCAGGTCTGGGCCCGCAACGGACTCACGGCGGCGGACAGGCCCCCAAAAAACGCAACCCCGACCAACAGGTGTCTCATAACAACGCTGCTTTCCTTAGAGCAGGCCTCCATCCCCTCAAAAAACGGAAGCGCTGTCAAGAACTTTATATCCGTGCCTGGGGTCAAGGGGAATAAGATGACCTGATTTCAAACCGGCTTGGGAGGATGGGAACTGCGCACTTTATCGTTGCGCAAGGAGATTGACATTGGGCTTGGGGCCGCTACTGTGTTAAGGAGCTTCCCACGAAGAAGCGTGGGCAGTTGGAAAAACGAGCCGTGGCTGAAAAAGACGATTATCTGGTAGATATCTTGATGGACCTTGGCTTTGTCACTTCGGACCAGGTGGCAGCGCTGCGAGCCGAGGCCCAGGCGGCCGGGGTAGGCGTGGTCGACTTGATGGTGGCCAACAAGGTGATCCGGCCCGCGGATGTCACCCAGGCCAAGGCCGCCCACTTCGGCGCCGAGGTGGTCAACCTGGGCGAGATCAAAATCGACGACGAGGTCATCGCCGCCGTCCCCCGGCACATCGCCCGCAAGTACCGCGTCGTGCCGGTCTTCAAGCACGACAACAGCATCACCGTCGCCCTGTCCGACCCGTCGGACCTCGACACGATTGACAGCCTCTCGCACCTGTTGCACGCCGAAGTCGACCTGCGCGTGGCCTCGGATGCGGACCTCGAGGCGGCCCTGGGCAAGTACTATGGCGGCGAGCGCGGGGCGACTCGGACGATGATGGCGGCCGACCCGAAACTCCAGGAGACCATTAAGGAACTGACCGAGGAGCACGTGGAGGTCACGGGCGACGGCGCCACGGACGGTTCGGTGGTGGACGCCGACGCGCCGCTGATCAAGCTGGTCAATACCATGATTACCGAGGCCTTCCGCATGCGCGCCTCGGATATTCACCTCGAACCGCTCCCCAAGACCTTCCGCGTCCGCTACCGCATTGACGGCATGTTGCACGAGATCAAGCCCCCGCCCAAACGGCTCCAGGCCGCCATCATCAGCCGCCTCAAGATCCAGTCCAACATGTCCATCTCCGAGCACCGCGTCCCTCAGGACGGCCGCATCCAAACCAGCGTCGGCAACAAACTCATCGACCTGCGCGTCTCCTGCCTGCCCACCAACCACGGCGAGAGCATCGTTATGCGTATCCTGGACAAGGAAGGCCTGCGCCTGGGCTTGGCCGAGCTGGGCTTTTTCACCGACGACCAGCAGACCTTCGAGCGGATGATCGGCCTGCCGGACGGCATTCTCCTGGTGACCGGCCCCACCGGCTCGGGCAAGACCACCACCCTTTACTCCTGCCTGCACTTCATCAACCGCCCGGACCGCAAGATCATTACGGTGGAAGACCCCGTCGAATATATCCTGGCGGGCATCAACCAGGTGCAGGTCAACGAGACCGTGGGCCTGACCTTTGCGGCCGCCCTCCGCTCCATTCTCCGCCAGGCCCCCAACATCATCATGATCGGCGAAATTCGCGACCTCGAAACCGCCAACATCGCCGTCAACGCCTCCCTGACGGGGCATCTGGTCTTCTCGACCCTGCACACCAACGATGCCCCCAGCGCCGTGACCCGGCTGATCGACATCGGGGTCAAACCCTTCCTGGTGGCCTCCTCGACGCGCGGGTTGATGGCCCAGCGGCTCGTGCGCCGGGTTTGCAAACAATGCTCCACGCCCACCCTCCCCACCGAGGCCGAAATGCGCAGCTTGGGCCTGGACACCATCAATACGCAGGGCGCCAACTTCGTCAAAGGCAAAGGCTGCCCCAATTGCAACAACACCGGCTACCGCGGCCGCTCCGGCATCTTCGAAATCTTCACGATCGATGACGAGGTGCGAAAACTGATCTATGAAAAAGTCCCGGCCTCGGTCCTGCGCGCCCGCGCGCGCGAAATGGGCATGCGCACCCTGCGCGAAGACGGCGTCCGCAAGGTGCTGGCCGGCTTAACCACCCCGGACGAGGTCATTCGGGCCACGGTGGGTGACGTGGATTAACCGGCGCCGGTGGCGTTATGCGGCCCGTGAGGAATCGGCTTCACTCTGGTCCAACTCCTTTGGTAGCATGGCCGTTGGATTGAACGCATTTAAGCATGTCCTACTCGATGTCTGATTTGTTGCAGTTGGTGGTCTCGGAAGGGGCTTCCGACCTCCACGTCGCCGTGGGCACGGCGCCCACCATCCGGGTCCACGGCATCCTGCACCGCGTCGAAGGACCCACCTTGCGGCCCGAAGACTCAGAGCAACTGATGCGCAGCATCACCTCCGAAGACAATATCCAGCACGTGCGCGAGCGCGGCGGCGCCGACTTCGCCTTCGCTTTCGGCGAGATGGCCCGTTTCCGGGTGGCCGTTTTCAAGGAAAAGGGCAATTTCGGCATCTCGATGCGGCAGATTCCCAATAAGCTGCTGACCTTGGAGCAGATCGGCATACCCCCCTCCACCAAGGAACTGCTCTACAAACCGCGTGGCCTCGTCCTGGTCACCGGCCCCACCGGCTCGGGCAAGACCACCACCCTCGCCACGATGATCGATATTATCAACTCGGAGCGCGACGAGGTCCATCTCGTCACCATCGAAGACCCGATCGAGTATTACCATACCCACAAAAAGGCCCTGGTCACGCAGCGCGAAATCGGCGTCGACGTCCCCAACTTCGCCGAGGCCTTGCGCCGCGTGCTGCGCATGGACCCGGACGTGATTCTGGTCGGCGAAATGCGCGACCTGGAAACGATCGATGCGGCCATCACCGCCGCCGAAACGGGGCACCTGGTCTTCGGCACGCTGCACACCACGGGGGCGGCCAAGACCATTGACCGCGTGGTCAACGCCTTCCCCAGCAACCAGCAGGAGCAGATCCGCATCCAGCTCTCCACGGTGCTGCAGGCGGTCATCTCCCAGTTGCTCCTGCCGCGCGTGGACAAGCCGGGACGCGTTGCCATCTTTGAAGTCATGGTCAACACCCCCTCCATCGCCGCCCTGATTCGCGACAACAAGACCTTCCGCATCCAGTCGGACATCCAGACCGGCGCCAAGTACGGCATGGTGACCCTCGACAGTTTCCTGGTTGACCGATACCTGGCCGGCATGATCGCCCGCGAAGAAGTGGTGACCAAAGCCCAGGACCCGGTCACCGTTCAGGCCAAACTCCAGGAACTGGAACTCGCCCAAGCCGTGGGCGCCGAGACCCCCGTCATGGCCGAGGGCAAGACGTGATGCGAACTGACCCCCAATATGGCTGAGGAAATCTCCAGTCCCCTCCTTTCCCTGGTCAAGAGCCAAGGCCTGATCGACGACCTCCAGCACGAAGAGGTCGCCGCCGAGTTCAAGCGCACCGGCAAGCCGGTCATGCAAATCCTCCAAGACTTCGGCGTCCTGGACCTCGATACCATCCTCCAGGTCATGGCTGACCAACTGGCCAGCCGGGTGGTCACCATCCGCGAGGGCGACCTCACCCCCGACTTGCTCCAGACCATCCCGGCCAAGACCGCCCGCATGTACCAATGCCTGCCCGTCGGCCTGAGAGATGGCGCCTTGCAGGTCGCCCTGGTCGACCCCTTCAACCCCGGCCGCATCGACGAACTCAACTTCGTCGTCAAAAGGGACCTCCAACTGGTCATCGCCGACCCGGTCCAGGTCGAAAAGGCCATCGAAAAGTTCTATCCGGCGGCCGGCGGCGGCGCCCTCCAGACCAGTGAAAGCTTCTCCGAGTTGCTCAAGGAACTGGGCGAGGACAAAGAGATGGCGCGGGAAGTCAGCGCCGCCGTCGCGACCGACGACAAGACGCTCATGGAAGACCTGGCCAACCAGGCCCCCATTGTCCGCTTCGTCAACCTCGTCCTGTTCCAGGCCATCCAGGACCGCGCCAGCGACATCCACTTCGAGCCCTTCGAAACCGACTTCCGCATCCGCTACCGCGTCGACGGCGCGCTCTACGAAATGTCGCCCCCGCCCAAGCAGTTGGCCCTGCCCGTCATCTCCCGCGTCAAGGTCATGGCCAACCTCAATATCTCCGAAACCCGCCTGCCCCAGGACGGTCGCATCAACTATCCCATGGGCAATCGCACCGTCGATTTGCGCGTCTCCACCCTCCCCACCCAGTTCGGCGAATCCGTCGTGCTCCGCGTCCTCGACCGCGCCGCCGTCAGCCTCGAACTGGAGAGCCTCGGTTTCCCCAAATACCTCTACGATTACCTCGTCGAGGTCATCCAGCGTCCCAATGGCATCGTGGTGGTCACCGGCCCCACCGGCTGCGGCAAGACCACCACCCTCTATTCCTGCCTGCGCCGCGTCAACACCATCGACTCCAAACTCCTCACCGCTGAGGACCCGGTCGAATATGACATCGAAGGCATCATGCAGGTCGCCATCCACGAAGGGGTCGGCTTGACCTTCAGCCGCGCCTTGCGCTCCTTCCTCCGCCAGGACCCGGACATCATCATGGTGGGGGAAATGCGCGACCTGGAAACGGCCCAGATTTCCATCCAGGCCTCCCTCACCGGCCACCTGGTGCTCACCACCCTCCACACCAACGATGCCCCCGGCGCCGTCACCCGGCTCATCGATATGGGGGTCGAGCCCTTCCTCATCTCCTCGACCCTGGTCGCCGTCGTCAGCCAGCGCCTGGTCCGCACCATCTGCAAGAGCTGCCGCACCCCTTTTGAACCCACCGAAAACCAATTGGTCCTGCTCAATCTCTCCCCGCACGACCTGGGCGACAAAGTCTTTTATTACGGCCGGGGCTGCTCGGTGTGCAACGACACCGGCTACCGGGGACGCAAAGGCATCTTCGAGCTCCTGGTCATCAACGATGCCATTCGCGCCTTGATCAACGAACGCGCGCCGACCATCGTGCTGCGCCAGAAAGCCATCGAGATGGGCATGATCCCGCTGCGCGAAGATGGCTTGCGCAGCATCTTTGAGGGTGATACAACTATCGAAGAAGTCGTCAAATACACTTAGCCGAAGCGGGGCCTGTCCCAATGAGCGCCTCCGGTTGCTTGCCAACGGCCATTGGCCTGGGGCCCGCCTCCGGCTTTGACCAACGAGCCTGAGCACAGGCGGAGGACAGCGTATGCCGAAATTCAGTTACGTGGCCATGGATGCCCATGGCAAGGAGACCAAGGGCACCTTGGAAGTCACCAGCCAGAACGAAGCCATTGGCCGGGTCAAAGAAATGGGCCTCTTCCCCACCAAGATTGTCGAAGTCGACAAGGCCAGGGAAAAAGGCGACAAGAAAGCCAAGGCCGCGCCCGCCGGCAGAGCCGGGGGAAGGAAAAAGGGCGGGGCGCTGAACTTCCAAATCAAGATCCCCGGCCTCAGCGGCAAGGTCAAGTCCAAGGTCCTCTGCACTTTCACCCGCCAGTTGGCCACGCTGGTCGATGCCGGTCTGCCCCTGCTGCGCGGCCTGCGCGTGCTCGAAAGACAGGAGCGCCACCCCACCCTCAAGAACACCATCGCCGAGCTGGCCCTGGCCATCGAGGGCGGCAGCACCTTCTCCGAGGCCCTGGCCCAGCACCCCAAAGTCTTCAACCGCCTCTTTGTCAACATGGTCAAAGCCGGCGAACTGGGCGGCGTCCTCGAAGTCGTCCTCACCCGCCTGGCCGAATTCATGGAAAAAGCCCAGAAAATCAAGGGCAAAGTCATCGCGGCCATGTTCTATCCCATTGCCGTTATCATCGTCGCCACCGTCATCATGGGCATCCTGATGACCATCGTCATTCCGAAGTTCAAGGAAGTCTTCGCCGGCCTGGCCGAAGGCCGCCAATTGCCCGCCTGGACGCGCTTTGTCATGGCCGTCAGCGATCTGATCAAAAACCACATCGTCTATACGGCCATTGGCATCGCCACTTTCGTCATCCTCTTCATGCTCTTCAAAAGCACCAAATTCGGCCGCCACGTCTGGGACAAGTTCAAGCTCAAGATGCCCATCATCGGCCCGGTGATCAACAAAGTCGCCATCTCTCGTTTTACCCGCACCCTCGGCACCCTCGTCAGCAGCGGTGTCCCCATCTTGCAGGCCCTGACCATCGTTAAGGAGACCGCCGGCAATATCATCATCAGCGACGCCGTTGGCGCCGTCCACGAAAGCGTCAAAGAGGGCGAAACCATTACCGCACCCCTCGAGGCCTCCAGCGTCTTTCCGCCCATGGTCATCAGCATGGTCGATGTCGGCGAGCAAACCGGCGCCCTCCCCGAAATGCTCCTCAAGATCGCCGACACCTACGACGAAGAGGTTGACAATGCCGTGGCCGCCATGACTTCGCTGCTCGAACCCGTGATGATCATCTGCCTGGCCGTCGTCGTCGGCAGCATCGTCATCGCCATGTTCCTCCCCTTGATCGACCTCATGAACGTCGTCGGTGAATCCGGCGGCGGCAAGGACAAGGATTAAGCGCCCGGCTCTGGAGGGCAGGTTCTTTGACCCGCCGGTTTGGGCGGCTTTCCTGCCGCCCATCTCTACGGCTACGCATCATGTTAGGCTGGTTTTCGCCCATCGTGTTTCTGGGGCCGGCTCAACGCCGGCTCAGCACCCGCGGCGTGCCGGTCTTTGCCTATCACAAGCTCGCCCCTCCGCCGCGCGCCACCACCGACCCGTTTCTCTACGTCAGTCCCGGCCGATTCGAGGCGCAACTCGCTGCCTTGCGGCGGGCCGGCTGGGCCTCGGCCTCGCTCGCCGAGGCGCTCAGGGCCGGGGACAATTCGGCGCGCCAGGTCGTGCTCACCTTCGATGATGGTTTCGCCGACGTGCTGGAAGCCGGGCTGGAGGCCCTGTCCCGGCACCGGTTCCGCGCCCTCCAGTTCCTGGTTCCGGGGTTTCTGGGCCGGCGCAATGAATGGGACGTTGCCAAGGGCGATGTGCCGGAGCCCCTGATGGACGAGGCCCAAATCCGCGACTGGCTGGCGGCCGGCCATGAAATCGGCTCGCATTCGATGACCCATCGCAACTTGCGGCACCTGGGCCCGGCCGAGGCCCGCCAGGAAATTGCCGGGAGCAAGAAAGCCCTGGAAGATCGTTTCGGCCTGGCGGTCGAGCATTTTTGCTATCCCTTCGGCTCCTGGAACCAGGCCGTGCGCGACCTGGTGGCCGAGGCCGGTTACCGCACCGCCTGCACGCTGCGCTTTGGCGTCAACGCTCCCGACACGCCCCGGCTCGAGTTGCGGCGCATCGTTCCGCTCTCCACCCTCGAACTGCTGGCCAAGATTCGCCACCGCCTGGCCCGCAGGCTCCGGGCCGGACGCTAAGGCCAAAGTCGGTAGTGCCCTAATTTGAGGTCCCGCTGCTGGAATTCAGCGGCAATTCCACATCGGCACCAATTCCCAAGACGAGGACCGGAATGTCGATGTTCGAGACGCCCCGCTTTTCGAGGTCCCAGACCAATTGTTCAAAATAGCTGACCCCGCTGCTCATGTCGTCAGCCAAGGCCTTGACGGGAACGATTTCAATGCCAGTGTCGATATGGCCAAGCCTGCTGAAAATCGTCATTTTGGCTGCCACGTTGTAAACCATGAAAGAATACTTTCCAAGCTGCACTTCGACGCCGAGCTTTCCTTTGACGAAATCCATTTCCCGGAAGGCTCCCTTGTTCAATTTCTTGGCCGAGTAGCCTTTGGCATAAAATTGTGTGGGATAATCACAGGCAACGCGAACCGCCTTCCAGCCGAATGCCGCAAACGACCGCTTGAATTGCCGGTTCATCTCGACTGGCGAGTAGAGCATTGCGCCAGGCATGGTTTTTTCTTCGCTCTCCTTGGTCCTGCAAGCGGCCGCGTTGACCTTTGCAATCGCCATCTCGACTTCCTTAAGCAAATCCGCGTATTTTCGTCTGACTGCCCTTTCTCCGCCGTTGAACGAATACAGGCCTGCAACGTTCATCTTTTTTTGTCTTTAAGCGTCAGCCAACCTTCGGGCACTTGCGCGACCCTCTCCCGGCCTGTCGGTTGGTAAACGGGTTTTCCCAGGCGTCGATACGGAAGCGTGCCCTCCCATAGTTGCGCAATCCGCTTTTTGCCCTCGGCAACGTATTTCCCCTCTTTTTCGATGCCCATTGCCCGCCGCCCGTGCCGCAGGGCCGCCAACAGCGCTGACGCAACGCCGCTGAACGGGTCTAAGACCAAATCACCCTCGTCGGTAAGAGCCAGGACGCACCGCTCAACCAGTTCAATCGGGAATTGGCAAGGATGAATCGTCTTTTCGGGGTGATTGGCCTTCACGTTCGGAATTTCCCAAAGCCCCGTCTCCCATTCCCGAACCATCAGCTTCCAAACATCACTCGGGTTTTTGCCCAGAGGATTGCCGCTCGGTTTCCCGTACTCCGGTCCGGGGCGGAAGTTGGTTTTGCCCGGGTACTTCGACGCGACTCGGATCGCATCTAGATTGAAGGTGTAACCTTCGCCCTTCGTAAACCACAGCAACGTTTCGTAGCGGCCAGACAGCCTCACCGAGCAATGTAGGCCGTGCTCGAAGTGCCAGATGATTCGGTTCCGCAGTTGCAGGCCCAGGTCCTTGAAAATGGGGTAAAAAAATGTGTCCAGGGGAAAGACTTCGCTCTCCTCAACGTAGTTACCGACCTGCCAGCACAGTGAACCTCGGGTCGCCAAAACCCTGACCAGCTCCGCCAGGACCGGGCGCAGCGTCCTAAGGTAATGGTCCAGCTCCTTTCTTGCTTCGTACTCCTTGCCGATATTGTACGGCGGGGACGAAATCACCAGCTTCGCGCAACCGGCGGGCAAACCTCGGAGTGTTTCGAGGGTGTCGCCGTGCACCAAAATGGCTTCTGCATCCGGCGAAAACGCATCCCGGACAGGTGCCGATGACCTCTGTTGAAACAGGTCGGGCATTATCGTTCCCATCGGTTCTTTGAATCGCTCACAATGGAAGACAGTCCCAATGCTCTGCTTAATGTCCGCAACCTGCGCCGCGGTCGTTCGCAATGCAAGGTGAATCTTGCAGAAACTGTAATACGCGAAATTGAGCGCGACCGCAGCCTTGAAGCTGTGCAATGGCTTGCTGAATGCATTCGTCAACCGCGTGAGCCGTCGGTAGTGCATTCGCAGCGTGTGATTCTGCTTCCCAACATGCGAGGTTGTAATCTGGTTCACGTCGGGCGATCCCCGAACAATTGTTTGTTCGCTGGTCACCCCCAAAATCCAACGACTTGACTGCCCCCTTGCTGGTGGCGCACATTTCCCTGGAAACCGAACCGACAGATCACGAACAGTTTTATGAAGCACTCCGACACCCAAAGCTTGGGGGCGCATTGGAACCACGAACCGGCGCGCCGGGGTAGTGAGGCAGGCCGCGCGCCCGCCTTGGCGGGAACGAAGGCCAGACGCCCTCGAGGCAGGCCAGACGCCCGCCCCACTGCCCGGCGGTTCATGGAAAGCTTCCATCGGCTGCCGGGGGGATGGAGGGCGGCAGCCCTGGCCGGCGTGTTGGGTCTGGGCGTTGGCAGCGCCGGGGCCCAGGGGCCAGCCCCCACGCGCAAACCTGAGCAGGAGGTCAACAGTCCGCCAGTGCGGGCCCTGGCCGGCCTCCGGCCTGACGCGAGTTTGTTGTTCAATGGCTGGGGCCTGTCCCCCGCCGGGGAACACGTGGCCATCAGCGACCTGGCCCTCAAGCTGGTGATTGCGCCGGACAAGCACGTGCTGGCCGCCGCCAGCGGCGGTTACAACAAAACCGGTTTGACCCTCCTGGACCTGGCGACGCGCAAGGTAACTCAATTCTTCCCGCTGCCGGAGGTCTGGAACGGCCTGGCGTTCAGCAAGGATGGGCGGCGGCTCTTCGTTTCCGGCGGCGATTCCGGCGTGATTCACGTCTTCAACTACACCGAGGGCAAAGCCACCCCGGCGGGCGCCCTCAAGCCGGCGCCCGAGGCCGCGCCGGTCTTTCTGGCGGGCATGGCGGTCCATCCTGAAACCGGGAAACTCTGCGTCTGCAACGAAGCCAACCATGAGGTCTGGACGGTCAATCCCGACACCCTGAAGCTGGAAACCGTGGTGGCGGTGGGCCTGCATCCGCATTCCTGCGCGTTCGGGGCCGACCGCCGGCATCTTTACGTGAGCAACTGGGGCAGCCGCAGCGTGAGCGTGGTGGACACCGAAAAGAACCGGCGCGTGCGGGACCTCCCCGTCGGCTTGCGTCCGAACGACTTGGCCCTGGCGCCGGATGGGCGTTTGTTCGTGGCCTGCAGCGGGGACAACACGGTGCATGTCATCCAGACGCGCAGGCTCGAAGCGCAAGGCCCTGGGGCCAGCTCGGAGCGGCGCCTGCCGGAGGGCACGCGCGAGATCATTTCCACCTCCCTCTACCCCCAATCGCCCGAGGGCAGCACCCCGGACGGGGTCGCGGTCTCCCCCGATGGCAAGACCCTCTTTGTCGCCAACGCGGACAACAACAACGTCATGGTGGCGGACATCTCCAATGCCCTGTCCGAGGGCGCGCAGCGGAACCGGGAATCGCTCTCGGTCGTCAACGGCTTCATCCCGGTTGGTTGGTACCCCACGGCGGTATGCGTCAGCCCGGACAACCAATTGCTCCTGGTGGCCAACGGCAAGGGCCTGGCCTCGCAACCCAATTTCCCCGGCAAGGGCAAATCCCTGACCAAATTGCACAAGCCGCCTCCCTTTGATTACATTGGGCGCCTGTTCGAAGGCTCGGTTTCCCTCATCGCCCGCCCTGAGGCCGCGCAGATGGCCGCCTATACCGAGCAGGTCCGGCGCAACTCCCCGTACCGGCCGGAGGCCCTCGAGCGCGCCCCGATTGCCAGCGCCGGCGTCGTCCCCGCCAGGGTCGGACAGCCGTGCCCGATTAAACACGTCCTTTATATCATCAAGGAGAACCGCACTTACGACCAGGTCTTCGGTGACATGAGAGACCGCCAGGGCCGGCCGATTGGCAACGGCAATCCTGAACTGACGATTTACGGCGAGGCGGTCACGCCCAACCAGCACCAACTCGCCCGCGATTACGTGCTCCTGGATAATCTCTATTGCAACGGCGAAGTCAGCGCCGACGGGCACAGTTGGTGCGACGCCGCGATTGCCACCGACTTCAACCAACGCTCGTGGATTATCTCCTACTCCATGCACGGGCAGTTGCCGGGCAACGAGGAACTCGAGACCCCGGCGGCGGGGTATCTTTGGGATTTGTGTCGGCGCCACGGCGTCAGTTTCAAGAACTACGGCGAAGGCGCGACCCGCGTGCCCTCGAAGAGCCGGGGCCGGTGGGCGGGCGCGCGGGACATGGACCGGGTGGCAGGGTGGATCGAGGACCTGCAAAACGCCGAGCGCACGGGCGAACTGCCCCGGTTCATGATTATGTCGCTCGGCGAGAACCATACCAAAGGCACCACCCCCGGCGCCTACACCCCGGACGCCTGTGTGGCCAGCAACGACCTTGCCCTGGGCCGAATCCTCGCCGCCGCCACCCGCAGCAAGTTCTGGAAACAGATGGCCATCTTCGTCATCGAGGACGATGCCCAGAACGGCCCGGACCACGTGGACGCCCACCGCACCGTGGGGCTGGTGCTCAGCCCCTACTGCAAACGGGGGTCGGTCGACAGCACGCTTTACACCACCGCCAGCATGGTCCGCACCATCGAGTTGATCCTCGGTTTGCCACCCTTGACGCAATATGATGCCGGGGCCACGCCGATGTTCAAATGCTTCGGCAAAAGCTCCGTGCTCACGCCCTACGACCTCCTCACCCCGAGAGTGGACCTGTTCGCCAAGAATACCCGGAACTCTCCCTATGCCAAGCAGTCCAAGCGCATGGATTTCCGCCAATACGACCGCGCCCCGGAAGACGAACTGAACCGCATTCTTTGGGCCGTCGCCAAAGGTCCGGACGCGCCCTACCCCGCCCCCATCCATCGCGCGCTCTTTACCAGCCCGGCAGCAGACGCGCCGTACGGCAGGTAGTGGGGCAGGCGTCCCGCCTGCCATGCGGGCGTCTAGCCCGCGAATCGCCCGGTTCATGGTCCCTAAGCGCGCTCGAAAGGCCGTCGAAGCTCCCCCAGGCCTGCTGATCAGGTGACGCTTCAAGGCCGTGGCCGGGCCGGTTTTTTGGCAAAAATGGCCAATGTGGCCAACCCAGCCAATGTGGCCAATAGGGTGTTCCGGCCGGTAGTCAATATGGGCAATGCAGCCAATGTGGCCAATGCGGCCAATGGGGCCAAGCCAGCCAATGCGGCCAATGCAGTGGTGCGCTCGGTTGAGCGACTGCTCTCAGGGCATTTTCTGTTCGGCGGGCGCCACGATGATCATCCAGCCGACGCCGAAGCGGTCGGCGACCATGCCGAAGCGCGGGGAAAAGAACGTCTTCGTCAGGGGCGTTCGCACCTGTCCGCCGTCCGCCAGGGCGGCGAAAGCACGGTCGGCCTCCGTTTCGCTGGGGACCGAGAGGCAGAGGACAAACCCCTGGAAGCTCGCCTTTTGGGCGGAGCAGTCGTCGGACGCCATGACTGCGGTTTGGCCGACGCGGAAGCTCGCGTGCATGATTTTGTTCTCGAAACCCGGTGGGACCGACCCGGGCTGGGGCGGTTCAGGGCTGTCCTTGTAGCGCATCATCATGTCGATTTCGGCGCCCAGGGCTTGGCGGTAAAACTCGACCGCTTGTTCGCAAGTGCCGTTGAAGAAGAGGTAAGGTTGAATGGCTCGATCATCTTTTTTCGGGCTCATAATGTTCCGTCGGTTGTTTTGTTGGCTTTCGTTACAGCTCTACCAAGAACGAGTCGCGCGAGCAACCCTCCTCGTCATCCGCCTTCAATCGCCACGACGTCAATAAAAGGCAGACAATCGATACCACGCCCACGGATTCCCTCAATACATCTGCCCCGGTCAAGCTGAGGACGGCCCCATCCTCGGCATCACCGCCGAACATGCCAGCCAGCGCGCCGACATTCCCCGCTTTTCCCTCGAGCAAGTGCCCGCCTGACCCCGCGCGCTCCGAGCCACTCGGCTGGGCAATGGAGCGGGGTCCGGAGTTGCGTCAAAGATTAGCCACAATTCAAGAGCAGACGTAGAAAGGCATGGATGCGGGCCCTGTTCCCCGCGTACCCAAACCCCTGTTCGGCGCGTACCCGGGCAGGGGGGCAACTGGGCGAAGGCGGCGGTGGCCTTTGCGGTTTATGCGTGGCGCGAGACGGGATGTCAAGGGGAGGAGTTCCTCTCAGGGAGGCTGGCGCTTTTGCCGCTTGTCGGCAGCCGCTCGCCAGGCTAAATTTGCGCTATGAGCAAAGTCGAGGAACTCGTGCGCGTCATCGAGCACCTCCCAACGGAGGATTTCGAGAAATTGTCGGCTTGGATGGCCGGTCGCCGCGCGGCGCACGGGCAACAACACACGGGCGCGCCGCCGGCCTTTGGGGATCACGCTGCCTTCCTGAACAGTTACGTGCCAGAGGACGAGGGACTCTACGACGATGCCAAGGGCCGGTGAAATTTGGCTGGCTGAGATTCCTTTCACGAGCGGGGTGGCGTCGAAGCTGCGGCCGGTCTTGGTGCTTTGGGAAGATGCGGCAGATGTCGTGGTAGCCGCGGTGACTAAAGCCGCGCCGCGCTCGCTCAGCGATGTGCCGCTGCAAGACTGGGTAACGGAAGGATTGGTGGTGGCCTCCACCGTGCGCCTTTCCCGGCTCGATTGCCTGGAGCAAGCGCTCCTGCGCCGTCGGCTGGGGACGATCTCGCGAAGTGATGGCGCTCGAGTCAAAGCGGCGTGGTCTGAACAGATGCAGTTGCGATTTTAAGAGCCGCGCCATTACTCAAAACGCGTCCTTCCCGCTCAAAACCCGTAGCGCTGACCCCTGAACTGCCGCGGCGGGACGCCGCCGTGGTCCTCTGGCCTGGTTTATTTGCTGGTGATTCTATAGGGGCATCGGGAGAAGGGGCCTGGACAGCCACGGCAAGGCTTTACAGTTAATTGAGGGACCACGGCGGCCGGGGAGACGTGGAGCGTGAGAGCGTGGAGCGTGAGGAAAATCGGCCCGCTTTCCGTCAACTATGCTGGCGGCGCTGACTGTCGTTGGTTGAGCGCGGCCGGCTGGCCGGGGGAGTGGAGTATGCGGCCGTAGCCCTGGGGCTGACCCGCTTCGGCCGGCCGATGGAACGAACTCCGGAATTGGGTGAGCAAGTGGCTGCAGTTCAAAAGCGAATGTGGAAAAGTATAGCCGCGACCCTTACGTCGCCCCAGGAGCCGCCTCGCGTACGGCCCGTGAGCGGAGAATAGCGCAGGTCGGCGGTTCATCTGGCGACGAACGCGCGTTCCTTCAACTCCCGAAGCGGACAGTCGGGCGGCCATGCTTCAGAAATCCGGCCGCTTCCAGCACGGCGTGACACTCGCGCGGGCAGGCAGTCAGGAATTCGTTCATGTCACACTCGACCCGCGCGTTGTCTTGGAACAGGCACAATTCGTAAAGCAGGTGGCTAAACTGGACCAGAGGATCACTCTGGTCGCGCTCCCTCACCAAGCGTTCCCAGGTCGGCTGGTCCGGTTGGCCGCCGACCAGGCCGGTCATCAGTGCGGCGTAAGCGGCGTGGCTCAGGAAGAGCGCGCCAGACGGACCGGACAACCGGCCCACGGCCGCGGCGTATTCCTTTGCATGTTCCTCCCAGGCAAGCGCCACGTTGAAGACTTCCAGCGGGTTGCGCGGGAGCCAGGTAAGCGCCGCCTGTATGATGCTCTCCGGAGTCGCACTCCTACCGGCCAGGTGGCGCCCCAGGGCGAAGAGGTAGTTGAACGCGGCTGCACTCCAGAGATCTGCCATCAAGGGCGGCAGGCCGAGAGGATTGTCGAGGCTGACGACAAGCTCAGAGCCTTCCGCCACGGCATCGGCTTCAATGTCCCCTTGTCCCCGTAACGCGGGCCACCAGAAGTTGGTCACCTGCGTTACGCGGCAATTTTCCGCCTGAGTCATAGCCTGGTCCCAGCGCTCTTGCCAGTTTGGCTGGTGGGGATCAGCGCCGACTGCGCGGCAGAGCGAGAGGCCATGGTCGCCGCCGAACGCGCGGCTCACGTCCTGGGCAAAGGCGCCACCAAAATCGTAGCTAACGGCCGGCAAAACATCGCGAAAGAAAAGGCCGACAAAGTCCTTAAACCGGAAATGGAGAGCGATAAGGTCGGAGAGGCGGACAAAGAGCCGGAGAAAGACCCGGACGATGACCCGGCCAAAACCGTGGACAAAATCGCGGCCAAAATCGCGGCCAAAGTTACTGCCAAATGCGCAGACGAATGGTTCGGTGAAGGAACGGTGGTCGAACGCCATACCGGTGTTTCGGATAAAGTCCCAGCCGAGCTGGCGAGGGAAGGCGCCGCTGAAGGCCAGGCCAAACTTCGCGGCGGCAGGCCCAAGGCAGGCGGGGGTCTTAACCTCGAATGCCGCCAGGTGTTGGGCCATGAAACGTTCAGTCCAAGCGATCAGGCGAGGATCCTCCCACGACCGCTGCCAACGTTCTTCGAACTGTTCTCTGAGTGATGGCCTCCACATCAAACCACTCGCTCTTGGTGTGGGCTCCGATCCGGATACGAAGCGGACGGCGTGGGCGCGGGCCGCGGCCAACGGCATGTCCAACCGGTACAGCGCGTGTTTCACCTGGACTACTCCAGAACGGTCGAATAGGCCGGCGGCCTCGTTCCCTCGGCGCGGCGCAGCGAAGACGGCCCGAGAGGCGAATTCAGCCAACGCTTTTGCGGCAAGCAGGGCCGACGCGGCATTTAGGCATTCCGGCGGTTGCGTGCTGGCGGAGGGGGCTTTCGCCCAAGAGAGGGTCTGCAGATACAGTTCCGCGCAATCGAGAGAGAAGAGGGCGGCAGCGCTCTGCCGCAAGGTCGGTCGCTCCAACAAACAGCAAGCACTGCCTTGCCGAAGCCCGAGCGCGATGAGGTCAGGCGCCAGCATCTCAAGGTCGCGCCGCTGCTGGAGCTTCGCTGCGGCCCCATCCGGAAGCGGGAGGAGTCGGGCGTGCAGATGCAGGTAGGCCACTGCCGCATCCGGGGGCAGGCTTGCCCAACCCTCTTCGAGTTGTTCGGCAAGGCACGGCTGCCAGCGTTCGGAGAATAAGGCGATCTCCTCCAGGGCCTGGAAGAATCTGCCTTCAAACGCTGGATGCGCGGGCCGGTCAAGGAGCAGGTACGGACCGAAGCCTCCGTACGGGTCCGGAATCGCCTCGGCCCTCGAATCCAAGAGCCAATGGGCCAGCAGGTAAGCCAGGATGCGGCGCCCGTGGCCCGGAGCTAGGTTCACGTCATCGCGCAGCGCCCGACCTAAGGTGATCCAGAGGGCCGGCGGTTGTGAGGCAGCCGCCTGGCCGCCTGATCCTTTTCCGGCTTGGGCGAAGTGCTCCATCAGCACGTCCGGGAAGGCCTCTCGAGCGGTAGATTGGGAGAGACGGTAAAGCAGCAGCAGAAGCGTTTCTTCCCAGGCAGGGTCTCCCAGGTGGCGATCGAAGAACTCGAGATGGTCCCGGAAGGAGCGTGACCGGTCTTCAGAGAGCTGGTAGGCCGCCAGGTACTCCTGAAACGAGAGATGCACAAATGCAAATTGGTCGTGACCTGAAATTTCACCCCGACGAACCAACAGGCCCGTGCGGTTGCGGATGTAATCCAGAAAAACCTTCACGTCTTCCCGGGCGGCAGGCTCGTTCTCGTCCCGCCGCGCGGCGAGCCTGAGCTCGAGGAGCTTTTGCGTCATCTCAGGCTCCGCCAGAAGACCGCGCGCTTCTTCGTTCTTCCCCGCTTCGTTTCGCTGCTGCATCCAGAGGGCCAAATCAGCGAGCCAGCGTTTGGCGTCCTCGACGAAGATGTTTCGCGTCTGCAGCGGGTGCGGCTCTTCTGGCGTTTTCACTTTCTGCCAATGCTCCAGCAGCATATCGACGCCCATATCGTAGAGCTGGCACCGGCTTTGCGGCAGGCGGCCCGTGTAGCGGTGGATGAGGGCCATGAGGGTGAGCAAGAGCGGATTAGGCGCCAACCGCTTGACGCCGGGGGCTCGCTCGATGGCCGCGGTGAGCGATTTCGTTCGCTCCTCTCGAGCGGGAGCGTCATGCGGCAACTGGGCCGCGTACCAGTTCCCAATGAAGACGCGCTGCTGGTGGACATCAAACGGCGCGACAGCAAAGTCGTCGAAGAGGTCGCCTTTGAGGCGGCCGTTGCCGGCGTAACCCACAAGGCGGGAGGTGACCCAAATTGGGCACATGGGATACTCAAGATGGAAGGCCTCGATCTCGCGTGCAGTCTTTTCGCGCCTGACGAGGTGACCGACCTCGTCCAGGCCGTCCAGCAGCACGACGGCCTCCCCCATGAGGAGGAGCGACTCGAAGAAGAACGGATGCGCCGACCGCATTTGATAGGTGCTGTGAGCGTGGTCCACCAGCGCGTCGACGAAGTTGAAACGCTGTTGCCGGTCCTGGCGGCGGACGAACTCGCCGAGAGAGATGAAAAGTGGCACCCGGTTCCGGACGCGGCCTTTGGCCAACTGGGCCTGGCCGCTGTAGAGCAGTGCGAGGAATTGCAGGACAGTGGACTTCCCGCAGCCGGGATCGCCAAGCAGGACCCGCGGACGCGGCTGCTGCAGGGCATTTGGTCCGACAGGGGAAGGATCGGCGGAGAAGGCGTCGCTGTCTGGTTCCTGGACGAGCTGTGCCAGGGTCCGGGGGGATTTCTCCTCGCCGCTCTGGGGGATGAAGCTCTGGGGGACGAAAACCTGCCTGAGCGCGATGTCGCCCGAGTCCTCCTGACGCTCGACGATGCGTGGCGGCAGGCCGAGCAGGCGGAGACTGCGGTGGTTCAGAGCCACTCTTGCGCAATACTGATCCGCCCAGCCTCGGAGGTCGGCGCCGTCATATCCCTGCGCCTCGGGATGGTGCCGCGCGGCGTCTGGGCAGTAGCGGGCCAGCAAGGCCGGGTAGCCGTCCAGCCACACCTCAATCTGATACCGGCCGCTATGATGCGGACAAAAAGGCAGACCCTGGCCGAGTCCGTCAAACCAGTCCTTGTCGGCGTTGCTTAACTCGTGCGGCGTGATCAGCACCCAGTGCTTGAGGTCAGGGCAGAGCCTCACGGCCTGGTCAATGGAGTCCTTCACCTGCCCGCGCTGGCTGCTATCGAACGTTGGCTCGCCCCAGAGCCATTTGAACTGAACGCCCACCGGGGCCACGAGGCCGAGGAACAGGCCTTCGCGGATGAGCCCGTCCACGCCCCGCCAGTCGCCCGCGGGGCCGCCGGCCGGTTCGTAGTGGTACCCGTGACGCTGCCCATCGCGGAGCAGCAGCCGATGCAGCAGCCGCTCGAATTCATGTCCGCCGGCGGCGCCTCTGTCGATCTTCTCGGTAAGCGGCGGGAGGTTGCTCATGGGTCAGAGATAAAGGTTAGCGGCTGGGGCGGACCCCGATCGTTGGACCACGGAGCCGGGACACCGCGATGTAGCTTTCGGAGCCGGCTGGACCTGTTCTTTGTCCTGTCTTGCCTGGCGCGCTCCCCACCGGTTTCTCTAATCCATTTGAACCGAAAGGAGCCAGGGACACGGAGGTCATGGCTGGCCCCGTTCCGGTTCGTTTCTTGTCCGTCTGTTGTTTATCACTGCGTTGGTCTGTTGTCAAGGGGCGCTGGCCGTTGCGTTCAAGGCTGGGGTCGAGTGGAGTGGAGGCGCGCCCAGTTTAGGCCGACGGCTTCCGTTGTTTCTGCTCTTTCGAGCATCGTGGCAAACAACCGCCAGGCCATGCCGAACGTTTCCTCCACCCCCTCTAT
>Ga0187866_1000171_pt1 | contig 87305 bp, 79 predicted proteins | sample June2016WEW_11_1_3_FD_133013 | JGI IMG/M metagenome (GOLD analysis project Ga0187866, IMG submission 133013) | Peatland microbial communities from SPRUCE experiment site at the Marcell Experimental Forest, Minnesota, USA - June2016WEW_11_150 | ecosystem: Environmental > Terrestrial > Soil >... | reverse complement strand
CCTCCCGTTGGTCGGCCCGAAAAACATACACCTCAGGTCGGTGTACACCTCCGCCCACGGTTACATTCTTAAATGACCCAACCAAGACCGGTTTCGGTTACATCGTTAAATGACTTGACAGGCAGAACGATGGAGACGCAAAGCGGTTCCGGAGGTTAAGAATCGGCATAGGTCCTGGAGGCGGGGCGGGGCAACCCGAAGCAGGCGCGAGTGGAACTGAATGGAGACCACGGAATGGGTCCCGGGCACCAGCGAATGCTGTGCCCAGCCCCTCGAGACCACGTATCCGACGCTTTCCGGCGCATGGCTGACGTCTTCGAGAGCTGAGCCCCGCGCGCGATCTTACTCTAGGTCATTGGGCCCTGATTCGCATGGGAATCTCAGTGTTGCATGGAGGCATCGGGCCGAACGATGGCGGCGTTCACCATGGCCGTGAAAACGTGTTGCGCCAAAACGTTGTTCGGACCGGTGAGTTGGATCAGGACGACTCCGATCAGGTCCTTGCTCCTATCGGCGAACACCCAGGTGCCGAACGCCCCAGCGTGGCCGAAACTGCCGGGCGAGAGCAGATCGAGGCCGGCATTCGGGTCTTTGGCGACCATGAATCCCAAGCCGGTTCCAAAGCCCAGGTCTTTGGTTTCCATACTGCCGGTTTGCACGGAGGTCATGGCGGCAACGCTGGAACTGGAAAGAAGTTTCTTGCCCTCGTAAGTGCCGCCGTTCAGCATTATCTGGTAGAACGCGGCCAGATCGGCCGCGGTCGAGTACAGGCCGAACTCCGGCGCCGAGTATTTCGCGCCCTTGCGAAACTTATCGGGGTCGCCTCCCAGAACGTTGCCGCCAGGGCTCACAAACGACCCGTCTTGCGCGCGGTACAAAGCCGCAATCCGTGGGATGCGGCGCTCGTCCGGGAAAAAGAAGCTATCCTTCATTCCCAGCGGGAGCAGGATCCGCTCCGCGACGAACTTCTCGTAGGGTTCCCCGGACACCACTTCGACGATGTGGCCGGCCTGGTCCCGGAACTCGGGCAGGTATTTTTCCACCGGGTCGGTCAGGACCACTTTGCCTTGCTCCACCAGGATCATGACCGCGGCTGCCGTGACCGGCTTCGTCATCGACATGATCTGAAAGATCGAGTCCGTGCGCATCGGCTGGCGGGTGTCGAGGCGCTGGTAGCCAACGCTTCTCAGCAATACAGGCTCGCCTTGGTGCACTAGCAGCAAAACGGCCCCCGGGATCTCGTTCCCGTCCACCAACTGCTGGAAACGCGCGGGGATCTCATTCAGGAGTTGCCTGTTAACCGCACTATCGGCAAAGGTCCTGAGTGCGATCGCCAAAAGTGCCGCTGTCCTAAGCCGGAAAGGAATGCGCGTGTATTCGACAGCCTAAACCGCGCGGTGGTGCGCGGTCAAGCGCATCGTGGAACGCCGGCGCCGAAAGTGAAGAAGTGGTCCGTCGTTTCGCGCCATCCACACTGGGGGTTTAGTGCGAAGCACGGGCGCCACCGTGTATCCTTGTGGGTTGACCAAGCTCGAAGGTATCTTCACGCCGCTACTGGTCCCCCTGGATGAGCGGGGCCAAATCAACGAGCCGGAACTGCGCCGTTTCGTTTCCTGGTTGATTGAGCGCGGTGTTCACGGGCTTTACCCGAACGGTTCCACGGGGGAGTTCACCCGCTTGACGCGGGAGGAGCGGCGGCGGGTGGTGGCGGTGGTGGCGGATGAAGCGGGCGGCCGCGTTCCCGTCCTCGCCGGCGCCGCCGAGGCCAACGTGGAAGAGACGCTTTCCGCTTGCGAGATATATGCCGGGATGGGGGCCCGGGCCGTTGCCATCGTGGCGCCGTTCTATTACAGGCTGACTCCGGAATCGGTGTACGCCTACTTCGCCGAAATCGCGCGCCACTCGCCCATCGACGTGACGCTGTACAACATTCCGATGTTCGCCAGCCCCATCGATGTCTCCACCATCCGCCGGCTGGCGGCCGAATTCCCCCGCGTCATCGGCATCAAGGATTCCTCCGGCGACCTGGCCTTCATGATGCGGACGATCGCGGCGGTGCGGCCGCTGCGTCCCGATTTTTCGTTTCTCACCGGGTGGGAGGCGGTGCTGGTCCCGATGCTGATGATCGGATGCGACGGGGGCACCCACGCCTCCAGTAACGCGGTGCCGGAAGTGACTCGCCGGTTATACGACCTCACGCGCGCCGGCAATTACAGCGAGGCGATGAAATGGCAGTACCGCATCCTCGAGCTGTTCGACGCCATGCTCTACCCGTTCGAGTTTCCCGACGGGTTCCGCGCCGCGGCCGAGCTGCGCGGCTTTCGTTTCGGCCGCGGGCGGCAGCCTCAAACCAGCGCCCAGCGCTCCGACCGCACCGCCCTCACTTCCGTTCTACAGTGCATTCTGGCCGATTTCGAGCTGGTGGACCGCCCCGCGTCCGGGTGCCCGCCGCGCATCCAGCAGATTGGCGCCGATAAGGTGGAACAGGTGGTGTTCGCGGTCATGCGCGAACTCGAACAACGGGGTGTCCTCTGATCGAAGCGCTCGCCCTGATCGAGATCGGCGGTTGGTCGCCTGCCATGGTGGTGCTCGACGCCATGGAGAAATGCGCCGGCGTGCGGGTGCTGGAAACCGAACTCAACGACAGTCCGGGCGTCTGCATGAAGCTGTACGGGCGGCTCGGGGACATCGAGGCCGCTGCGCGCGCCGCCGAGGAAACGGCCGGCGCCATGCGGACCCGGATCCTCGTGCACGTCATCCCCGGCCCATCCGAGCTTTCGCGCGCCGCCTACCAGGCCCGGCCGGAATTCAATCCCCTCATCGAACAGGCAACCGTCCAAAGACCGGAGAACGATATGAGCGATCAATCCAGTTTTGCCGTGGGTCTCATCGAAACCCAGGGTTTCACCGCCGTCTTCGAGGCAATCGACACCGCGTTGAAAACCGCCTCCGTAGAGGTGCTGGCCCGGGAAAAGCTGGGCGGCGGATACATCGCCGTGTTGATCAAGGGCGATGTCGCGGCGGTTCGAGCGGCGGTCGATGCGGGCAAGGCGAAGGTCGAAGGCCTCGGCCGCCTCGTCGCGGCGCACGTCATCCCCAGCCCCAGCAAAGGCGTGTTGTCCCTCTTGCCGAAGTAGGCTTTCAATTTTCGGCGGCGGGTCTCATATCCGGTGACGCCCGCAATACTGGCATCCAGCCCGGTGGCTGGCGGGGCGCTCAACGCGGGGCGATTGACGAACGCGCTTGAGTTTCGATACAGTTTGGCACGAATGGTTTCGCGCAGATGAAGACGATGAGATGCCGATGGCTGCCCCGGGGTGGCGCTCTCGCGCAGCCGCCGCCTCCGCACCCGGTCCACAAGCGAGATTCACGACATCGAAGGTGCTCGCATTTGCGCTGCCCGAATGAGAGGAGGAGAACGAACGATGTCCGATCGAAAGCAATCCCGTCGGCAGTTTTTGGGAGCTTCCGCGGGCGTTACCGCGGCCATGGCCACGGCGCTCGCCGACCCGCCGCACGCCGCGGCGCAGTCGGCCGGAGTCAAGCGGGGAGATCTTCCCGACCTGGCGATCAAGGAAGTAAAAGTCTACGTCGTGGACGTTTCCAGCTTTCGCCGCCTGAACTCCAGCGAGACCGGCGAAATCCTTTCGGTGGTGACCAATAGCGGCCATGAGGGGAACTACACCATCGGGAACCGCTCGCTGACGACGAACTGGCTGGAATGGGCCAAACCTGCCCTGCTGGGTAAGAACGTCGTCGATCTGCTGCCCACCATCACGGCCACTACGGGCACGAAGGAAACGTTCGGGTTCAGCGGGGGCCGCTCGGGAGGCTTCGGCGGAGGCGGAGGCCGCGGCGCGACTGGCGGCGCCGGCGCTGCGGGCGGGACTGGTGGACGCGGTGCGGCGGGCGCTGGCGGCGCGGCTGGAGCCGGCGCCACGGGCTTCGGCCTCGGCAACCGCGGCCGCGGCACATGGCCCAACTACTACACCGCCGCGGCTGAAATCTGCATGTGGGACCTTCTGGGCAAGGCAGTCAACCGCCCCGTCTACAAGATACTGGGCGGCACGAAGGACCGCGTGATGGCCTATGCCAGCTCCCAGCACCTTCCCAATGTCGAGGACTACATCGCCGACGTGCTCAGCGCCAAAGAGCAGGGCTATAAGGGATACAAGATCCACCCCGGTGGCGGGCAGCGGAGAACCGGATCGGCGATTTCCGCGTATGTCGGCCACATCGAGGAGATCAAGACCATCCGCAAAGCCGTGGGTGACGATTTCGTTCTGTCGCACGACCCGGTGCAGCGCTATAACGTCTACGAGGCCATCAAAGTGGGCCGCGTGCTCGATGAGCTCGGTTACGCGTGGTTCGAGGACCCCATCCCCACCACCGATCTGGAAGGCCTGGTGGAACTGAACCGCGTTCTCGATCTTCCGCTCCACATCGGCGAGTTTCTGTTCTCGATCTCCGACTTCGCCGAATACATCCGCCGCGGCGCGCTCGACGTGGTGCGGCTGATCGCCGATAACGTGGGCGGCATCAGCGGCTCCATGCGGGTCGGCATGCTGGCGGATGCCTTCAACCTGGAATGCACGCCGCACAACTGGGGTAATCCTACCGATCTGGCCGTGCATTTCCACCTCGAGCTCGCGATGCCCAACGCTTACTGGTTCGAGATGCCGCATCCCGCCACCGCGGTAGACCGGCCATACCACAAGGACAAGTTCCGGATCGATAAGGATGGGTACGTGCTCGCGCCGACGGAGCCGGGACTCGGCTATCCGATCGATCGCGATGCGCTCGACAAACTCCTGAAGAGGATCGACCGTTAAGGAAGGAGAGGACTCGATGGAGAATCACTCGCAAGCTCCCGGCAGACGGGAATTCCTGGGGGCACTGGGCGGTGGCGCGCTGGGTTTGGCGCTGGCGGGCAGGGGCTACTCCGCCGGGACGAAACCCATGCGCGGCGTCTTTCCCATCGGCCAGACGCCCGTCACCGAATCCGACAAGCTCGATCTGGAATGCCTCCGGAACCAAGTCGTATTCTGCAACCGCTACAAGGTCCACGGCTTCGCCTGGCCGCAGAAAGCCAGCGGCTGGACGACCCTGTCCGAAACGGAGAGGATGGATGGCGTCGAAGCCATCCTCTCCGCCGGCAAGGGCGGCCAGACGGCGCTCGTGATCGGGGTGCAGAACAAGGAAGGCAACATCGAAAGGTCGATCGCGTATGCCAAGCACGCCGCCAAGAACGGCGCCGACGCCATCGTCTCGCTGCCTCCCGAGAAGGCCGACGACAAGACGATGATCGAATACTACAAGACCATCGGCCAGGCCACGGACCTGCCCCTGTTCGTGCAGACCGAGGGCGATATGAGCGTGGACCTGATCGTCGAGATGGCGAAGCAGGTCCCCACCATGCGGTGCGTCAAGGACGAGGCCGGCAACCCCCTGGCCCGTATTACGCAGATCCGCGAGCGCACCCGTGACAAGCTGGCGGTGTTTTCCGGAAACGGCGTCCGCACCATGATCGACGAGATGCGGTTGGGCTTCTCGGGCCACTGCCCCACCACGGAGCTCTCCGACTTCTTCGCCGCTGCATTCGATCTCTGGCACGCCGGCAAGTGGCGGGAGGCGTTCGACATGTTCGGCCGGATCCAGGCGTTCAGCAGCATTACCGGCGCCCACGGCTATCTCATGGTCGTGCGCGGCGTGTTCAAGGAAGACACGAAAACGCGCCGGGGCTCGGGATTCCCTGGAGAAGCGCCGGGCGGAGGCGGCGGAGGCGGCCGCCCGGCAGGCCCGCTCGACGAAGCCGCCAAGCAGGCCGTCCGCGATGCCTGGGACCAGTTCATGAAGCCCTACCTCCGCGGGTAGGGCCGGCCGTCAGAACGTCGCGATCAGGTTCACCGGCCCGCCCGTCGCGCCGGGCACCCGCAGCGGGTTCAGGGTCAACAGATAGGTCCACCCGCGGCGCTGGGCGGCTGTGTGCCTATCGGAAATGTCCCGGTATTTGGCTGCACTTCGTTTATCGCCACATTGATGGCGAGTCGGCCGGGGGTATTGACGTGTGCTCGCATCTGATCTCGCCAACGGAGCCGGGGCGGGTTTCCGGTGTCGCTTCACTCGAACCGCGACCATAGATAGACCTGCCGCTCGCGGGCGCGCATGAACAGCGACGGACGCTGCCCGCTGGCGGCGACGCTATCCTGGTTGACCGCCGTCCAGAGATTAGGAAGAAGCGGCCCACACCGAGAGATCTCACGCTGGACATCATGGGTTCGGGCTTCAAGTCCGTGGTTCAGCACGCCACGAAATGGCTCACGCGCAGCCGCGCGCGCGCAACATAAATGTATGTTTTCGTTAACCGTGTTGCGTTAAAACAAAAGCTTGAGGGCCAACTGGATTGCCCGGGGATCGTTGGACTGCGACGGGCTGATCAGGCCGGCGGTCGCACTCGTCATGCTCGTGCTGGGATTTCCGAGTTGCGGCGAATTGGTGGCGTTAAACGCCTCAGCGCGGAACTGCAGGTGGAGATTCTCGCGCAGAGCGAAAGCCTTGAATAAGGAAACGTCGACGCTGGGAATTATCGGCGGCCGGATGGTGGACAGGTACCGGCTGAGGGTGCGAATGGTGCTAGGCGGCTGTTGGATCCAGGCATACGGCTCGTCGGCGCTGGCACAGTTCTGGCGCGCACCCGTGGTCGTTATAGTGCACGTGTTGAAGTAGCGGGTTTTCGTAGGGTTGGCCAGGGCGGGGTTGATGCCGCTCGAATAGTAGCCGCTCGGCGCGCCCAGCGGGAAGCCCAACTCGCGCACGAAGAGGCCGTTGGCCTGCCAGCCCTTCAGCAGAACGCCCACAATGCCGTGGGCGTTCTTGAACATCGGCAGCTCCCAGTTGCCGCCCACGGTCAGGCGCTGGGGCGTGTCCTGCCCGTTCATAGTCCGCTGCGGCGTGCTCGTAATGAGGTCCTGGTTGTTGAGGTAAATGACGCCGTCCATCCACTTGGACCAGGTGTAGTTCACCTGGAAGTTCAGGCCGTGCGCGAGGCGCTTGTTGACCCCCACCTGCATCGCGTTGTACCAGCTCTGGCCGACGGGGATGTTGTACTCGGTGATGCCGGTGAATTGCGGAAAGGGGCGGAGCAACTGCTGCAGCGTAGTGGTGGCGCCGTTTATGCCGGTGCCCGGCAGCAAGCCAGCGAAGGGGTTCGTTTTGCTGCCGCTCAGCGTGGCGCCGTATTGGAGCAACTGGGCCAGGGTCACGTCGTCGATCTGCTGGTAGACGTCCAGGCTGTGGCTGCGGCTGCCCACGTAGGAGACTTCCACCACCGTGCGCCAACCCACTTCCCGTTGCACCCCGAGGGAGAATTGGTGCACCTTGGGGATCACGCGGTCCCGGTTGACGAAGCTGATCGACTGCCCCAGGAAAGTGGACAAACCGAGAGAACTGCCGGTGGGCATCAGGATGCCATCGGGATACGGATTCGAAAGGCTGTTGCCGCTCAAAAAGACAGTGCCGCCAGCGGTGGCGACATAAGGCGTAGAGGTGGCGAATCCCTGGGTGTAAGCCGGCGTGAACGTGGCCAGGTAGCTGAGACCGTAACCGGCGCGCACCACGGTCTTGGGCGTGGGATGCCAGGCCAGCCCAAGGCGCGGCTGGAAGTTGTTCAGGTCGCGCTGGTAGGGCATGTGGTTCTTGGAGCTGGTGAACAGCAGACCGCCCGTCAAGTTGTATCCGGGCACCTGCAGGGGGCTCGTCGCGCTCGGATCGAAGCCGGCGTTCATCTGGTTGTTGCGCTCGGTCACGGGCGATTCGTAGTCCCAGCGCAGGCCCAGGCTTAGGGTGACCTTTCGGGCGATGCGCCAGTCGTCCTGCACGAACGCTCCGTAGTAGTGGTAGCCGTACGCCAGCGCCGGGTTGACCGGCGCGCTGCCGCTGTTGGGATAGCCGAGCAGAAAGGAGGCTACCGAATTCCCGTTGGCGCCGCTGGCGCTCAGCGGATTGGCCTGTGTGAACGTGGCGGTAAAGGCGAACTGACCGAAACTCGACGTGGGCGAGTTGATGTTGTCCAGGATCGAGCGAAGCTCGCCGCCGAATTTCAGCGAATGGCGGCCGATGATCTTGTTGACGATTTCCGACCACGCCCAACTGCTGCTGAAGGAAAGCTGGTTGCCAAAGCTGCGCCCGGCGCCGAAGGTGTAGTAACCGCTCATTGCGATGCTCGGAAAGTAGGGCGGCACTTGGCCCACCAGCGAAGAGGGAAATCCCAACTGGGTGAAATCGAAGCCGCTCGAATAGAGGTTGATCCACAGGTCGTGACGGAGGTATGCCACGCGCGACGTCAGCACCAGCGAGGGCGACAGCGACGAGGTCAGGTCGAAGTTGGCGCCCTGGCTAAAGCGCCCGTCGTTGTACTGCGGCGAGGCCGCCGCCACGGCGAAGCCGTTGGTGGCGTTCTGCTCGGTGCGGTTGCCGCGCACGAAGCGCGAAAAGAAGCGCTCCTTGTCGCTCAGCACCTGGTCCACGCGGAAGATGTGCGCGTCGTAGGCGTCGGTGCGCGCGTTGGGCGAGACCACTAGGTTGTTGGTCTGATAGGAGAGCGTTCCCGGCGTGCCGGTGTTCGGCTTGGGAAGGTAGCTGGCAATCTTGACGGCCACCGCGTTCATCTGGGACGGGGGGATGGTGTCGTTGGAAAATGCCTTGCGGGTGTACGTGCTGGAGCCGGTCTGCACGGTGCTGAGCGGATCGTAGATGGTGATCGGCTGGAGGTTGCTTTGCAGGGTGGTGTTGAAGTTGCCGGCCAGTTGGTCCGGCATGGGCACGGTGGTGGTGAGCGGCGAGGGGATCTTGTCCCGGATGATCTCGTAGGAGTACATGAAGAACGTCTTGTTCCGCCCGTTGTAAACGTGCGGAATCACTACCGGGCCATCGAGTTCGAAGCCCGGCTGGTTCCACTTGAAGGCGGCCCGCTTGGCGGCGATGCGGTTGGCATCCAGGGTGTTGGCGGCCAGCGCGTCGTTCCGGTTATACCAATAGGCCACGCCGTGGAATTTGTTGGTTCCGGATTTGAGGCTGACGGAGACGGTGCCGCCGGCGGTGCGCCCGTACTGCGCATCGTAGTTGCTGGTTTGGATGCGGAACTCCTGGGTGGCATCGGGGTTCGGGACGAATGCCATGTTGGCTGCGTTGGTGGTCTCGGTGCCGGTATCGGGCACACCATCGAGCAGCAGATCGCTGGCCCCCAGCCGCCCTCCGTTGATCGAAAGGGTTTCGGCAATGTTGTTGCCGGAATCGAACGGCCGCACCGAACGGCTCATGGCGTTGGCCCCGATGCTGAACTGGGCGCCCGAAGCGGTGGCGGCGATCAGGAACGGGTTGCGCCCGACGGATGGCAGATCGTGGATGTTCTCCGCGGTCACCACCTGGCCCTTATCGGAGGCCACGGTCTGCAGCAGTTCGGGTTCGGCGGTCACCGTGATCTGTTCGGCGAGCGCACCCACCTCCAACTGGAAATCCTGCTGGACATGTTCGCCGACGCGCAATTCCACGCGCTCGCGAACCGCCTTTTTGAATCCCGCCGCCGTAGCCGTGAGCCGGTACGTACCGATCGGCAGCACCGGCAGAGAATAGTAGCCGGCATCATTGGTGAGGGCACGGCTCACCTCGCTGGTGGCCAGATTGGCAGCTTCGATCGAGACCTTCGGGACCACACCGCCCTGCACGTCTCGCACAATCCCGCTGACTCCGGCCCGAAATTCCTGGGCGATTGCCGGCAGACACCCCACCAGCACCAACAGACACCATCGACGACATGACCAAACGGACATACTTACCTCCTTTCCGACCAGAAGACAACACAACTCCTTCAGGCGACGCAAGGTATTTCGTGGAACCCCCAACAAGTCCGAGAGCCTCACCTTGGGCTAAAACCCCATACCTCGGACTGTGCTTCGGAGTATACGGCGAGAGGGCGATACAGTCAACAAAATCTCGGTGACCGATTCTCCAACCACCTCGCGGATTCCATGTAAGTGCTCACATCCACATGAGATCCCGCGTTTAGCGACGATGGCGGAGTACGGCCGGGAGAGCCGCGTCCGTTTCACATGGCAAAACGGCTCGGGCCGGGCTACCGAAACGGTTTGCTGCCGGTGATGAACCTCAGCCGGCAAGGAACGCACCGCCGAATCCTTCCAGGGCTTCTTTCACTCTCATCGAAGAGAAACTCGCTTTTCAGATCGAGTTCGTCTGCTCGGATATGTGGCAGCCCTACCGGCACGCGATCCGCCAGAAATGCTCCCACGCGCTTTACCTCCTCGACCGCTTCCATATCGTCGCCAAGATGAACCAGGCGCTGGATGAGGTCCTCGCCGCCGAATCGCGCAGGATGTCGCGCGACGGCCACGAGCCAGTGCTGAAGAAGTCGCGCTGGTGCGTGCTCAAGCGCAAAGAGAATCTTACCGGCAAGCAACTGTTAGCGATCATCTAAGAACGTAGATTTTTGGACCTCTGGCCGAGCCTCCTTCTCGCCCGCCGAGTCCGAAACGCGGCAAATGGATCGATCCAGCGGCTATGCCGGCCACAAACGGCGCACTTCCGAGGACCGGGTTGGCTTCCAGTGCCCGTCAGCGTGATCGAACGGGAACTATGATCCGTCAGGCGAGATCCGGCATGCCGCTGGCGATAGGCTCTTTGACGATGCCGGTGGGCCCGTCTGCCTGGCTCCGTGCGCTGATACCGGCGGTTGGCCGCACGCCGTTGCTGCCGCCGAGTCTCCAACCGGCAGCGTTGGCTGCAGTACCGCTGCCCACGGTCGCAATGGCTGCACACCCAAGACAGGGCACCACAGCCGCGGGCACGACAGCGGCGCGGTCGGAGAGAAATTTCCGAGGTAGCCGACTTCACCGTCTCGATTTGGCACGGCACCTGATCACGATACACCGGATCGCAGACGATCAGACGGATGATTGGCGCCTGCTGGCGCAGATGATGTCGCTGTCCCCGGCTGAAGTTCAGGAAACGACGTTTTCAGATGATCGATGACAGCAGGCTGATCAAGCACGCGCAGTACTACTGGCTGCTGCTGGTAGAGAGTCATCTGACGCGACGGCTGTTTGCGGTGATGGGGCGAAGGATTGCTGTGTTGCCGGTGCCAACGGGGTAGACGGAGGCGGTGGTGCAGCGAGAATCAAGCGACCAGGCGGTGAGGGCGGAGAGGTGTCCATGGAACGTACTGGAAAGGCAAAGTTTGCGGGTTTTGGTCTTTCGCGGCAGGGGCAGAGGTGGCGCTTGGTGGAGCCGAAGACCGGCTCCCGAAGGGAAGAATGCACCTCGGGACCGCATTGACGTGGAAGTCGTCGATGCCAAAGGCCAGCGCTTACCAACCGACGACGGAGTCGACTTTACCGTCCGCGGACCCGGGATCTGGCGCGGCGGCTGCAACAACGGCAAGATCAATTCGACAGACAATCTCTACCTGAATACCGAATGCGGGATAAACCGTGTTTCAGTCCGTTCAACCCTTTGGGCCGGCACAATTACAGTCACGGCCAGCCGTTCCGGTTTGAAGTCCGCTCAAATCGAGATCGTCGCTAAGCCGGCCAAGATAGTCGACGGTTTGGTGATCTTTATGCCGCAACACTTGCTGCGGGGGCCGGCGGAGAACTGAAAGCGATGTTGACCTGCAAGAGATCTGACAACGGCTCAGGCTTTCCCGCACAGGCCCGAGCAGCCGAGCGAACATCCGAAACCTAAGATCCCCTACGGACTCATTTATCGATCTCTGGCAGGAGCTTGGCGCTGAGTTTGGTTCTCAATACACTGAAAACAGGTAATTTGTTCAACTTGGCTCTTTCCCGTTCAGTTTAACGCTGGCGTAGTCGCGAACGTCCGCCGTTTCGAGGAACACCCGCTTGCCGGCGGGCGCCGCCGACCGGGTGAACTGCTCGCGGCGGCGGGTCGCTTCGCTCCCTCCCCCAGGCTCATCCTTGGATGAGAATAGGCTTTGGCTGTGACATAATAATTGAACTTGAGAATTCAGGGAGCTTTCGCCATGCCTGGCGCGATCTCGCGCCGTGAAATACTCGCCAGCCTCGGGGCATCCGGTCTGCTCCTTCCGAGAGCCGCATCGGCCTTCACAACGCCCGCGCCCGTCGCGCCGGTGGCTATCGCGCGCTGCAAGACATATGAACCCTCGGAACTGGTGCCGATTCTCGACGGCATGTTCGACAAGTTGGGGGGCCTGGGACGCCTGGTCCAAGGCAAGACCGTCGCCATCAAACTGAACTTCAACGGCGGGCCGACCGTCCGGCTCGGACATCTGCCGCTGGGAGACACTCACTGGCCCCACCCAAACCTGCTCGCGGCCACCATGCACCTGATGGCGCGGGCCGGCGTGCATCGTGTCCGCCTGGTAGAGGGGGTGGCGGCGCCACTCACGGATCCCCTCGAAGAACACATGCTGGACGCCAACTGGGACCCCCGGCAGTTCCTCCGCGCCGCGCCTCGCGTGGAGTTCGAAAACACCAACTATGCCAACGCCGCTAAAAAGTTCACGCGTCTTTCCGTGCCGCACGGCGGGCTCCTGTTTCCCGCCTACGACGTGAACCACTCCTACGCGGATTGCGACGTCTTCGTCAGCATCGCGAAATGCAAGGATCACCCCACCACCGGCGTCAGCACGGTGATGAAGAACCTGTTCGGCATAACTCCCCTGACAGTCTATGGCAACGGTGCCGGCAAGTGGGTGGACAACGACCTGGTATATGGCAACGATCGTATCCAGATCCTACACCGCGGAACACGCCGGCCTGCCATGGACGCGCCGCCAGAGATCGATCCTGCGTCGCCACGCGACGATGGCTACCGCGTGCCCCGCATCGTCGCCGATCTGACCGCCGCCCGGCCGGTGCACCTGGCCATCATTGACGGTGTTAAAACCATGGCCGGCGGCCAGACGCCCGACCCTTGGTGCACGCCTGTGGAACCGGGCGTCTTGATGGCCGGAACCAACGTGGTGAACACGTCCGCCGTGGCGGTAGCCGTCATGAACTACGATCCGCGGGCGCCGAAGGGCGCCGTGCCCTTCGAACACTCGGACAACAAGCTGCTGCTGGCCGAGCAACTCGGCGTAGGCTCGGCCGACCCGAGCCGCATCGAAGTGGCCGGACCGTCCATTCGGGAAGTGATGTTCGATTTTCGTGCGCTTCGCGAAAAGCGGCGGGCACTGGGTGACCGCCCCTATCGACGCCGCCCAAGACCCCAGAACTGAAGATCGCCAATGCCCACACCTGCGAGTTGGATTCCTTTGCGCTGGCCGTCCACCTGGGTCGACCCCGCGCTTCTGAGGTTGCTGGAAGGCACCCCATTCAACTGCCTGGCAATGGAATGGAGCGCCGCGCTGGCTCCCGTCGCCGCCAAAGCCCGCGCGGCCGGTCTTTCCCTGGTGGCTATCGGGAACGAAGCGGCACGCTCGGCGGCCGCCGGCGCCGGCCTGGCGCCGCCGCCCGAGTCCTTGCTGATCGCCTCGGATTCCGTCTGGCCGGGGATCGCCAGCCAGGCGGACGGGGCCGAGTCCGGTCCCACGGCCAATCCGTGGATCGATTCCAACGGCTGGCTTCTGCGGCTTGCCAAGGTGCGTTCGCCGCAGAAGACCGTCTGGCTGATGTTCGAACCGCCCGGCGCGCCTCGGGTTGTGCTGCTCGAATCCTACCTGCGAGCCATCGCCGACACCGGTACCTGGGGCGGCAAGTGGGTGGTCTCTCTCGACTCCGACCTGCGAGGCGGCCTGGCGCGCGGCGATTCGAAGGCGCTGGCATCCTGGAAGGCGATTGCCGCGGCGGTTGCGTTCTTCGAGCAGCGCCGCGGGTGGAGCGCCTTGGAACCGCGGGGCGTAGTCGGGGTCGTTTCGGATTTCGCTGGACCGAATGAAACCACCAGCCAGGAGATCTTGAACCTGATGGGCCGCCGCAGCCTGGCTTACCGCATCCTCGAAAAATCCGCGGCCGCAACTGCCTCCCTGGACGGGTTCAAAGCGTTGGTCTACGTGGATGAGGGCGCCCCCGCACCGCTGTTGCGCCGCAGGCTGCTGGCCTTTGCGAATCAGGGCGGGCTGCTCGTGGTAGGCGCAGCATGGAAGCAGCCGGATGCTACGCCCACCGGCATGGATCACCCGCGAGTGGATGTCCGCCGGCTGGGCAAGGGCCGGCTCGCCATCTGCAAGACCAGTCCCCCGGACCCCTTCATGATCGCGCGGGACGTTCACATGCTGCTCGGCCGGACCTACGACGTGGCGCGGTTCTTCAACCTCTCGGCGTTTCTTTCGCACTGCACCGCCTCGTCCGACCGGACGCAGGAGTTGGTACAGATCGTCAGTTTCGCCATCCGGTTCCCCAACGACTTGGCGACTGCGTGGGTTCCCGGGAAATGCGCTTCGGCGCGCCTGTGGAGTCTGGGCTCCGAGGGCCCCTCGCCGATCGAAATGGTCCCCGAAAACGGCGGCACCAGTCTTCTTCTGCCGCCCGTGCCGGTGTACGCCGGCATCGAACTCTTCGGCAGAGCAGGTTAGCCAGCAGAAACGCTCGACGAAACCGGACGAAGCCCGCGCTCGTCGCGTGCTGCTCCGACTCGGTGAACCGGTCGGCGAGTTCCCTCCACCCCGGATAGGGTGCCCGAAACCCACCCATCCTGTTGGTGAGCTCTGAGCGGGGTTGCCTTGTCGGTCTCCTGCCAGGCGCCACCAGCGTCGTTTCGCCTGCCCGTTCATCCCGCCTCATCCGAGATACAGCTTCGCCGGCGTCCGGTACTTCAAGCTCTGACGCGGCCGCTCGTGGTTGCAGAACCGGAACCAGTTGCCGATCCCGGCCCGCGCCTCCGGCACCCGTGCGTAGTCCCGCAGATAGACCTCTTCGTACTTCAGCGAGCGCCACACCCGCTCGATGAAAATGTTGTCCAGACAGCGCCCGCGCCCGTCCATGCTCACCGCGATCCCCCGAGCCTCCAACTCGCCGGTGAACTTCTCGCTGGTGAACTGCGCGCCCTGGTCGCTGTTGAAGATCTCCGGCCGCCCCCAGCGGAGGGCCCGCTTCAGCGCCTCCAGGCAGAACCCCGGCTCCATCGTCACCGACGGCGCCCAGCTCAGCACAAACCGGCTGAACCAGTCCATCACCGCCACCAGGTAGGCGAATCCTCCCGCCATCCGGATGTAGGTGATGTCCGTGCTCCACACCTGGTTGACGTGTGTCGCTTCCACGCCCTCCAGCAGGTACGGGTAGATCTTGTGCCCTTCCCCCGGCTGGCTCAGCTTCGGCTTGGGGTAGACGGCCTCCAGGCCCATCACTCCCATCAGTCGCGCCACCCGCTTCCGGTTCACCTCCTGCCCCTGCTCGCGCAGCCATACGGTCATGCGCCGGCTCCCGTAGAACGGCCGTCTTGTATACTCCTCGTCGATCAGCCGCATCAGCGCCAGGTTCTCTTCACTCTCGCCCACCGGCTGGTAGTACAGCCCCGACCGGTTCACGCCCAGCAGCTCGCACTGCCGCCGCACACTGATCTCCAGGTGCGCCGGCTCCACCAGCAGGCGCCGTTGCTCACTCGAGCAGACCAACTTTTTTTTCAGCCAGTTCAGCTCCACCTTCAGCCGGCCGATCTCTTCGTAGAGTGCGTCCCTCTTACGTCGCCATCCGAGCGTATCTGCTTGCGGCCATCGGCAAATAGCTCCGCCATCTGCTCCAGTGCCGTCTTGCGCCAATGGCCGATCTGCACCAGGTGCACGTGGAACTGGGAAGCCAACTGGTTCAGGGTCCGCTCGTCGCGGATCGCCTCCAGCGCTACCTGGGCCTTGAACCTCGGGCTGTACTGCTTTCGCGTCGTCGTCATCGCCTCTCCCTGCGTCCACGACTCCGCCAAATATTGACTTATTGCCTGGTCTGAAATCTGGGGTCCACTATATCCCGATCGCGCGCCAGATTCCGTTCCAGCTTCGAGAGCGCGAGATCGTACGCTTCGGCTCCCAAGAGCCTCAAGTTCCGATCCGCGCCTGGAAACATGGGGATCAGCCTTGCTTCGTACGCTTCCGGGAGACTGGCAACGCCAACATGTTGCAGATAGAGCCCAAACTTTTTGTGAAGCGCGGAGCCCTGGCCGGCAAGCTCGATAAGGTGTCTCATTTCCGCGTGAGGTACGACCGTCAGGAAGTCCACATCGGCGGTTGGGCGAGGCATGCTGTAAAGCAAGGAGACCACGAATCCACCGATGCAGTGGAGTTCGACGGGATCGGTCAGTCGCTGGTCTATTTCAGACAGAAACCTCTGCCAGGGCGCGGGAGGGAAATTACGCCGCATAGGGCAGAGCCTCCGGCCTCAGGTCGCTAAGGAGATTCCAGTGGGCAGCCGCTTGGGACCGCGTTTTCCGTAGCCACTCCCTTTCAGCGGCCGAGAGGTTCTCCTGGCACAGGGTGTCCTCTCTTGCCAGTCTGGCACGCTCCAGCCGGGCAGCGACCCGGCTCAATACGGCCCCTGTCTCCCCGGCGTTTTCCTTCGTCACCGCAAGCTCGTGAGCCAAGCCCACGACAAAACCAAAACGGTTCTGCAGGTCACGGAGTTTCACCTCGGTGAGCACCCACCCCCAATCGAGGTCGGAGTACTGCAGCACGAGCCAGGGCAGCGCCTCTACTACGCGGGCCTCAAGGCTATTGGAAAGGAGCGCCGAGACCAGCACTGCGGCGGGGTTCCGCTTCCTTCGATGCCGCACATAGGCGAAGCCGGGATAACCGAGCGCCCCTAGTTGCCCAACGAGGGACGGGGAGCTAGCTGCCGACAGAGCATCGCGGTTGACAGGCAACTCGGTTGGGGGAAGGTCCAGCAACATGACAACCCTCTCGGCCAATCGAGCGGTGAGCTCTCGCTTGCCGCTTTCCAGAAGAGCCCAGTAAGCCTGCGACACGCCCAGCGTGTCGGCAACCTGCTGCTGCGTCTGACCGCGAGCTTCGCGGGCGCGTCTCAGTTCGACCGGGGCCACGATCTGAATCTCAAGGCGATTATAACACGAGTTGTAATAAACCGAACGGAGGAAGGTGAACTCAGGTGCAGTCAGGTGCAAGGATGTAGAGGATCTGGAGCATTGGGAGGATTGAACGCAGATTGAATAACTTGCGTGTTTTCAACGTGGCTTCAGGGTTCGAATCGCTCTCTCCGCCACTGTGTTTTCAAAGCCGCGAGCGGACTCGGGGGGATCCCGGCGCCCGTCTCGATCGGTTTTGTGTTGAAATGAGTGACGTCGGGGTTGGAGCGCTGTCTTGAACGTCCTCGAGTTCACGTTGTTGGCTTGGATGATTTCCGCGGGTGCGGGTTTCCTGGGGTCGTTGACCGGCCTGGGCGGCGGCATCATCATCACGCCCGTGCTCACGCTGCTTTTTGGAGTGGACATCCGGTACGCGATCGGCGCGACTTTGGTTGCGGTCATCGCCACCTCGTCGGGAGCCGCCGCGGCCTATGTGAGAGAGGGTTACTCGAATATCCGCATCGGGATGTTCCTGGAAATCGCGACCACCTTGGGGGCGATTACGGGCGCGTTCCTGGCGTCGAAAGTCCCCACGCCGGCTCTCGGGGTGATCTTCGGTGGTGTGCTGCTCTACTCGGCATATCAGTCGAGCCGGAGCAAGCCGGACTCCGATCGCGCTGGCGCGCCTGACCGGCTTGCCGAGCGCCTCAGAATGAACTCGAGTTATCCGACTCCGGAGGGCCCGCGAGCGTACCAAGTCCAGCGCGTGAAGTCCGGGTTCGGTCTCATGTTCGGGGCTGGTGCGCTGTCGGGATTGCTGGGGATCGGCTCAGGGGCGTTCAAGGTGATCGCAATGGATCAGGCGATGCGCATCCCGTTCAAGGTATCGACCACTACGAGCAACTTCATGATCGGGGTCACCGCCGCGGCGAGCGCCGGCGTGTATCTCAACAGGGGCTACATCGACCCTGCACTGGCCATGCCGGTGATGCTGGGAGTGCTCACGGGGTCGGTGTTAGGGGCGCGGTTGCTGGCCGGCACGAAGACACGCGTCCTCAGACGCCTGTTCAGCGTGGTGATTATCGTCCTGTCGATTGAAATGATCTACAAAGGCCTGACCGGGAGGTTGTGAGCGTGAGCGTGCCAGGGCGCGGTTGGACGGACGAGCGCGTCGAAGTGTTGATCGGAAAGCTGCTGCGGAGCGGCGTCCTGCTGTCCGCCGGGATCGTCCTGGCCGCAGGCATCTGGTACCTGGTCCGGTTCGGCGCCGCCACCCCGGACTATCGGGTGTTCCGCGGCGAACCGTCCGAGTTTCGGAGCATATCCGGCATCCTGAAAGGGCTCGGCCCGCTGCACTGCCGCAGTTACATTCAGTTCGGGCTGCTGCTCCTGATCGCTACGCCGGTGGCACGCGTCGCCTTTTCGGTTTTTGCCTTCCTCGCCGAGCGCGATCGCACGTACGTTGTGGTGTCGCTGATTGTTCTGGGAGTGCTGATCTACAGTCTGAGCGGCGGCATGGGACACGGGTAGGCCAGTGTTTCGCCGCCAGTCTTGTGGACCTCCGAGTGCAGGAAGGAGTTCGGAATGTGGCCACTGACGCAGTGGAGGGGCGCGGTCGATTTTCTCATGCTTGCGGCGGCTCTGTATGTGTTGCTGCGCTGGGCCAAACAAGCCCGGGCTCTGCGGTTTGCGCTGGCCATCGTCGCGCTCCACCTGGGAGCGTTGCTGGCCCGCCATTTCGACCTGATCGTCACCAGTTGGTTGCTGGACGGCGCAGCCGTCATTATCGCCGTGCTCCTGGTGGTCGTCTTTCAGTCCGAACTCAGGCGCGCTGTCACGCGCTTGGAAAGTGCGCTGCGTCTTTGGCCACGACACGGAAACGCGCTCTGGCAAGCCAATCGGGTTCTGAGTCAGGCCGCTTTTACCCTGGCGAGAGGCCACACGGGTGCGCTGATTGTGGTCTTGCGCCGGGACTCGGTGGAGGAGCTGGTGAGCTCCGGCGTAAGCCTGGGAGCGGAAATCGCACCGGGGATACTGGAAGCCATCTTCCAGAAGGCATCCCCGCTGCACGATGGCGCCATTCTGATCGAGGGCGGCCGGATCACTCGCGCCAATGTCGTGCTGCCCCTAACCCAACGAGAAGACGTTCCCGATCCTTACGGAACACGGCACCGCGCGGCGATGGGCCTTGCCGAGCGCTGCGACGCACTGGTCCTCGCGGTTTCGGAAGAGCGCGGGGAAGTCACGCTGATGGAAGGCCGCCGGATTCGCCCCATGAAGGACCCGGAAGAGCTGGCGCAGTTCCTGCACGAGCGTGAAACACCCCCAGCACCGCGTCTGGCGGCGAGATTGCGGGGCGTGTTCCTTTCTCAACCGGGCCTGAGGCTTTCCGCGTTGGCGCTGGCGACCCTGATCTGGGGGATCTCCTTCCTGGTGGCGGGAATCACCGTCCGAACGGTGAGCGTGCCCATTGAATTCGACGACGTTCCAGCGGGGTGGGGCATATCCCGGCAGTCCGTCACCACGTTGGAGGTCCAACTCCGCGGACGGGCTTGGATCATGGACTCCGTCAACCTTGCAAATCTGGTGGCGCACTTCTCGCTGAAGGACGCCCGAGAGGGCATGAAAACGTTGCACGTGGGCCGAGCCGCCCTGGACTTGCCCCTGGGCATTATAGCGGAACAGGTCAGACCCGGATCGGTGAGTGTGCGGCTAACCCGGCTTGGCCCGACGCAGCCGTAGCTCGCGGCGGTCCGATCCGACCCGCTGTAACCGCCCGCGTTCAAATGCATCATAGAGATGGGGTGGTTCTCATGGGTTTTCAACAGATTCTCTGCCCTGTCGATTTCAGCGAGCTCTCCGCGCTGGCACTGCGATACGCCGCCAAGCTGGCCAAGTGCTCGGGCGGGCGCCTCACCGCCATGTACGCCGATCCATTCCTCCCGCCTCCTTACTTCACCGAAAGCGGCCTGGAGGAACTCCGCAGGCAACTGCAAGACTCGAGGCGTCAGGCGGAAGCCTATCTCCGGAAGTTCGTCAGAGCGACTCTCGGCGACAGCGACGACGTAGACGTCCGTGTCGAAGAAGGCCTCCCTGCCGACGCAATCCGGCGCGCCGCCGCAGGCTCGCCGTTCGATCTCATCGTCATGGGCACGCATGGACGCAGCGGGATCAACCGGCTGATGCTCGGCTCGGTCACCGAGCGGGTACTTCGCGAGGCCTCGGTTCCGGTGCTGGCCGTCCGCGGTGATACTCAGTCCGTGGAAGTCAAACACATCCTTTGCCCGGTGAACGATTCCCCGATTGCGTTGCAGGCTCTGCGGACAGCAGCCGGACTCGTCAGGTGCTTCGGAGCGGCGGTAACGGTGCTGCACGTCCGGGAAGCGGGAGCGACGGATTCGATCGAGGACCTCTGCTCCTGGATCCCGGATTCGGAGCGCGCGGGCTGTGCAATCCGCGAGATCACGGCCGAGGGGGACGTGGCGCAAGCGGTGATTGCGCGCGCTTCCGAGATCAACGCCGACTTAGTAGTCCTGGGAGCGCGCCACCGGCGGTTCTTCGACGCGACCGTGATCGGGGCAACCACGATCCGAATGCTGCGCCACGCCCCGTGCCCGGTGTTGGCCGTGTTTGCACCGTCCGGCAGGCCGCCGGCGTAGTCTGCCGGCGTGCCGGGGGGCCGCGTCTACTGAAGGCGCTGGTGGCGTGGTCAGCTCCATCCCGGCGGGACGGCATGTCTGCGATAGCGGGCGCCGGTAGCGAAGCCCGTGCTTGCCACCGCTGGTCTCGCCGGTCTTCTCGATGCCCAGCTTCAGCAGTTCACCGTGGACCCGCGGCAACCCCTGATGCGGGTTCTCTCGGCTCATCCGGGGGATCAGATCCCGGACTTCGCGTGGAACGCTGGAGCTTCTGGCACTGGACCTTCCGGGTCCGGAAGAGTCGAGGCACTTACGGATCGGGGTTTCCGATGGGCACAGTCACTGTACGCTCCGGGGGCGGCTACCGGACAGGCCACAGCTTATCCGGCTGGGCGTCCACCCCACCCGCGCGAGCACCTCCCTGGCCGCTCTCGCGGTGTTCGCGTGAATCGCCACCGTGTCATCCACGTTGACCGCGTAGCCGCCGGCCAGCGTCACCACCACCGGCACTTTTTCCGTCAACGCGGCGGCCAGCACGATCCGATCGCGCGCTTTCAGACCTTCCATGGTCAGCGACAGCCCGCCCAACTGATCGCGGCAGTACGGATCGGCCCCGGCAACATAGAACAGCAGTTGCGGCCGGAACTCCGCCAGCGCGGGCGCGTACGCGTGCTTCAAGCGCTCCAGGTACTCCTCGTCGCCGGTCTCGTCTTCGAGGTCAATGTCGATGTCCGATGGCGTCTTTTCGGCCGGGTAGTTGTTGAGCTGGTGAATGGACAACGTGAATACCCTCCGGTCGCCGGCGAAAATGGCCGCGGTGCCGTTGCCCTGGTGCACGTCGCAGTCCACCACCATGGCGCGTTCGATCAGGCTCTCGCGCTGCAAGCGCCGGATGGCCACCGCCAGGTCGTGGACCGCACAGAAGCCCTCTCCGTGGCCCGGAAACGCGTGGTGAAACCCTCCGCCGAGGTTGAAACCCACGCCATCGCGCAACGCCAGCCGCGCCGCCAGCGTCGTGCCGCTAGCCGCCAGCCAGAACGCCCCCACCATCTGCCGCGAATACGGAATCTCGAGTCTCAGGATGTCATACAGCCTCAGCGTGCAGTTCTTCAGCCGCTCGACCCAATCCTTGGTGTGGACCAATAGGACGTCCTCATCCGGCGCTGGCTCCGGCTCGATGAAGTCCCTGTGCTCGGCGAACCGGTCCAGCAGCAGGCGGTCGTGAATCATGCGGTATTTCTGGGCAGGGAAGATGTGCTCGCCGAGGTTCAGATCGTACTTCGGATGGTAAACGAGCTTGAACGGGAGCATGCCCGGCTTTACACCCCACCAACGAGACCGTTGAGCTTCTCGTGCATGCGTACTACCTCCCCGACCACAAGCGTTGCCGGGGGCTGAATGGCGACGCGGATGGCCTCCTCGGCTATCGTCCCCAGGGTTCCGGTGAGGACGCGCTGCCCGGGCCAATACGCCATCTGAATCAGCGCCGCGGGTGTGTCGGCGCTCCGGCCGTTCTCGATGAGCTTGCCGGCAATTCTGCCGACGTTGCTCACGCACATGACGAACACGAGCGTCTGGAGCTTGCTGATCGCCGCCCAGTCCAGGCGGCTTTGGTCCTCTTTGCATTCGTGACCCGTGATGATGCCCAGGCTCGACGCCGCGTCCCGATGGGTCACGGGGATTCCAGCGAACAAAGGTGCGGCGAGCGCCGACGAAATTCCTGGTATGACCTCGAACGGCACGTCGCGGTCCGCGAGGTATTCGGCTTCCTCGCCGCCGCGCGCGAACACGAACGGGTCGCCGCCTTTCAGCCGCACCACCATCTTGCCTTCACATGCCTTGCGGACAAGCAGCTCGTTGATTTCGTCCTGCCGCGACTCGTGCTTGCCCAGAGGCTTGCCCATGTAGATCCGTTCGGCGCGGGGGTTGGCATAGGCGAGGACCCCATCCTGAATAAGCCGGTCGTATACGACGACGTCGGCGGCCTCGAGCAGTTCCACCGCCCGGAGCGTCAACAGCTTCGGGTCGCCCGGTCCGGCGCCGACGAGGTATACCCTTCCAGTTTGCTGCTTTGTCACCGCCACTCCCATTCGATGAAGCCCGGTTTCACGTTGACCATGGCATTCACAATCAGTTCCACAAGCCCACCGTACAGGATGCGGTGGTTTTCCCAGAGTCCGTAATAGGCCAACAGGTCCCGAAATTGTCCCTTGCAGTTGCTGCAAGGAGCGCAGATGTACTTCGGGATCGAAGGGTCCAGGCAATCGGAGAACGCGTTCAGGATCTGCTCGAGCTTCTTTCGGCCCGAGACGTGGAATCGCCAATCGGGAAAATTGTTGCCGCTCATGATCGCGAAGCCGCTGCCTCCGCCGCAACAGTAGTTGTCGACCCCGTGCGGCTCCATCTCCCGGAAGCGCGGGCAGATCTTTCGGACAATCTCGCGCTGGGGCTCAACCACCCCCATCAGCCGCACCATGTTGCAGGGGTCGTGCAGAGTCACCGGGAAATCGTTGCGGCTGGGATCGAGCTGGATGCGGCCACTCATGACGATGTCACGGAGCAACGTCATCGAACTCTCGCGCGGAATGTTCAGATCCCCGCTGAGCACGCGGTCGGCAATCACCGAAAGCGCCTTGTGCGCGTGGCCGCACTCGCCCAGCACGATCTTCTTCACCTTGAGCTTCCTGGCCGCTTCGGCGTGCTTCACCGCGACGCGGGCGAGCTGTGCGTCGTCGTACCAGAGGCCGTAGTTGATCGAGTCGTACCCGGCCAGTTCGGAAGAGAGCGTCCACTTAATGCCCGCGGCCGTCAGAATCAGCGCGAAGGCGCCGGGGTTCTCTGGCCAGGCGAGTATCTCTCCGGCGTTGTGGATCAGCAGCACATCGGCGCCCTCTACATCCCAGGGCGTCTGGACCTGGATGCCGGTCTTCTCGGTCGTGTCCTCGTCGATGAACTCGATATTGTCCTTGACGACCACAGCGTTCATGCCAGTCGAGGAGCCGACCTTGAGCTGGAGCATCGAGCCGCTGTCGTGGAGCTCTTTCGCCGCGATGCCCATCTCCTGGCTGAAGAGCTTTCTCAATTCGTGCGCGACCAGACCGTTGTCGGCGCCGATGGGACAGGTCTGCGCGCACCGGCGGCAGATGTTGCAGCGGTAGGCGAGTTCGATCAGCCGCGCCACGAGCGGCCAGTTGAGATCGATGTCGCCGTGCTGCCACGCCGAAACCACTCCTCCGCGCCGGACAAACTTGAAATAGAGCCGGCGCAGGATCTCCGACCGGAACGCCGGCCGGTACAACTCGTTACGGCCGCTGGCCTCGAAGATGTGGCAGGCGTCGGAACAGGTGTTGCACCGCGCGCAATACTCCATCGTCAGCAGTAACGGTTGCAGGAAAGTCCAGTTGTTCTCCTTCGTAAAGAGCTTGTCCAGGCCGGCCAGGAACTTGCCCACCAGCGCGTCTTCCTCTTCCGGCGTCTTGGGCTGAGGAATGTTCACCGCGCAGGTGTCGTCGAGCGAGCACTCGTACTTCTGCCTGGCGTCCGCGGACAGCGGCTTCCATTCCCGATCCTTCGCCGGATCGTCGAGCGGCGGAGGAAGCGGCATTAAGTCCTCATTCCGCAGGTGAACCAGCGGCGCCCGGTCCCGCCGGGACATGTCGCTCAACTTCGGTTGATCCTTCATTTCTTCACCTGTTGCGCCGGGTTTGTGGTGGCAATGTCGGCCCAAGTTTTCGAGCCGTCCGCGCCGATATGCGCGGCCGACCAGGTGGGCCGGTAACGCACACATTCGGCCACCTTCCTCTCCAGCGCTCCGTCGCGCAGGTTCGGCCTGTCATCCCAGCGCACGGAATGATAGGTGAAGTACTTGCCAATGAAGTGCGACATCTGGGTCATCGGGATGTAGGCCGCCAGCAGAGCCGCCATGACGAGCCCGGCCGCGAGCAGGCCGGGGATCTCGAGTGCCGTGTCGAACCTCAGGATTCCCTCGGCGATCCCGCGCAGGCTGAGGGTACTCGGACGAAGCAGATATCCGGCGCCGAGCAGCCCCAAGGTAACCACGAAGGCAAGCAGGTTGAACACATCGCCCGGGGTTGTATAGACCTTGACCTCGGAATCGGTGAGGCGGCGGAACAGCAAGCCGGCCGCGCCGGCGATCGCCAGCACGACTCCGAGCACGCCCGTGAATGCGTACAGGTAATGCAACCCGACACCAAAGCTTCCCGGCATGGCGGTGGGCGCCACGAGGTTCAGCAGGGCGCTCAGCGCCAGCAGCCCGGCGGTAGCCGCCAGCAGGTATAAGCCGAAATGGAATGGAAACGAGCGAAACCACAGCTTCCGGTTATGCGCCCAGACTCCCTTGAGCAGGACGATCTCGGCGAGCATCGCCACGATTTCGCCGAGGAAGTTGGAGTCGCGCGGCTGGGTCCACCAGTCGAGTTGCTCGAAGTAGGAGCCGCCATGGGCGGCGCGCTCCGGAGCCTCGTGGGGCACGGGGTAGAGCTCCCAGCGCAAGTGCAGCGGCATCCTGGCGTACCGGAGGGCGCGCAGGATGCATCCCGCAGCGAACACCAACGCACAAGCGTAAATGATTCCGTAAAGAAGGCTCGTCATAGCCGGTTCCTTATTGCGGCGGCGTCGGGTGTCGCTCGGACACCAGCCGCTCCACCACCCCGATCATTTCGTCCGGATCGATTGGTTTGGCCACGAAGGCGTCGGGCGGTGGCACCTGGTGTTTGGATACGTAGTAGCGCTCCGCGTCGCGCAGCTTCCCGCCAAACCCCGGCACCGCGGCGACTAAAACGATCGGGACGCGGCTCAGCTCGGGCGTCGATTTCATCTCGCGATAAAACTTCACGCCGGATTTGTTGGGCATCGACAGGTCCAGCGTGATCAGATCCGGCCTTGCCTGCTTCACTCTGCCAGCGGCCTCGTATCCGTCGTTCGCGCAGGCGACCGAGTAGCCGCGTTCTTGAAACAGCCGGGCGAGATACAGGCACGCCGCCTGCTCGTCATCGATCACGAGGATTCTCTTCGCGCTCATGCCCCGATCTCCCGCAGTAACGTCTCGAGCCGGTTCTCGAGACCGAGAGGCCTCTTCACGTCCCCCTCTTACCGCTATCCGGCGGGACCGCGCGCGACGCGCCACCTTGCGTGCCGGCGGCGCGCCGCGCGTCATCGGCCGGTCAGGTCTTCGTCCCGGTGGCGAATCCGTGCAACTTCACCTCGACCTTCTCTTCGAGGCTGTCATAGTACTCCTTGAGAATCGCGATCACCTCGGGCTTGGAGAACTCGGCTGGCACGGGCTTGCCTTCGCTCATGAGCTTTCTGAGCAGCGTGCCGGAAAGCAGCAGCCGGGCGCCTCCCTTGTAGTTCCCGTTCTCATCGATGACCGCCTTGCTCTCGTGCGGGCAGGTCTTCATCGAGGCCATGGTGCCGCACTCGTAGCAGTAGAATGTCCAGTCCATGCACAGCGGACGCAAGATCAGCGCGTTCGATGGGATCTCGTTGAAGATCTTCTGCGCATCAAACGGGCCGTAGTAGTCGCCCACGCCGGCATGGTCGCGGCCGACAATCAGGTGGGAGCAGCCGTAGTTCTGGCGGAACACCGCGTGCAGCAGCGCCTCGCGGGGGCCGGCGTACCGCATCTCCATCGGGTATCCGCCCTGGATGACGCGGTCCTTCCGGAAGTACTTGTTCACGAGCGCGTCGATGGCGCGCACGCGCACCTCGGCGGGAATATCGCCCGGCTTCAGCTTGCCCACAAGCTGATGGATGTACACTCCGTCGCAGACCTCGATCGCCACCCAGGCCAGGTAGGCGTGCGAGCCGTGCATCGGGTTGCGGAGTTGCAGCGCCGCCACCGTGCTCCACCCGCGCTCCTCGAACAGCCTGCGCGATTCGACCGGGCGCTGATAGATGCCACTAAACATCTCCGGATAGTAGGATTCCGACAGGACCTTGACCGGACCGGCGAGGTTCACGGGGTCCTGCTCGAGCACCTTCTGCACGCCGGGGTGCGCCGGGTCCGTCGTGCGGAAGACTTCCTTGCACTCGTGTTCCTTGTCGATGCCGTACTTCCCGGTGACTTTCATGGTGCCCATGATGGCCTCGGTCTCGAGGTCCCACAGCGCCACTTCCTCACCAATCGCGATCGAGCCGGCGAGATCCTCCTTCGCGGAGAGCGTGATCGGAATCGGCCAGAACAGTCCGCCCTGGCTGGGCATGCTGTACGTATCGCAGCAGCCCTGCCAGTCCGCCTGGCCCATGAAGCCGTCAAGCGGGGTGAAAGCGCCGATGCCCATCATGATCAGGTCGCTGGTTTCGCGGCTGGTCATCGGGACTCTCTTCAGCCCCGCGGCGCGCTGCAATTCTTCCTCCCTTTGCTGCCCTGCCAAAAGGAGAGGTTTCAGTTCCGGACTCCCATGCGGGGGTACCAGTTTGCTCATGGAATGACCTCCTATCAGTGCGAAAGTTGGTTGACCGGCCGTCCGCGTGCGAACTGCCGGGCAACATTCAGCATGCCGGCCGCCCACTCGGGGGTAGCCAGCGCGTTCAGATGTGTATAACTGGCCCAGACGTTGCCGGCCACGATTCCATCCCGGTGCTCGCAGCAACCCGTGCCACGCACGACCGAGCAGGCCGTTTGGGGCACGGACCCTCCGAGCAAAACTCGTGAGTAGTGGAATTCGTGGCCTCGCAGTATGAGGCCTTTGGAGAAGAATGGATTGGGCCGATCGACCACCAGCTCGGTGTAGCCGTGTCCTTGTGGCCCCGGGCAAACCTCGACCTCGAAGGGCAACACGCCGGCCATCGGGTATCTCCTTTCTTGCCAGAGGATAGCCCGCGAAAGAAGCATCAGCCCGCCACACTCGGCGTAGACGGGCAAGCCGAGCTGAACCGCCGCCCGCAGCGATTCCAGGAACGTCCGATTGGCCGAGAGCTTCGCGGCGTGGGTCTCCGGAAAGCCGCCGCCGATGTAGAGGGCGTCGAGCGCCTCGGGCAACGCGGACTGCGAGAGCGCCGGAATCGGCACCAGAGTGGCGCCCGAGAATTCGAGCGCCTCCAGGTTCTCGGAGTAGTAGAACGTGAAAGCCGAATCCTTCAGATAGCCGATCGTCAGACCGTGCCCGTCGGGCAGGTCCACGATCGGGCTGTCCTGAGAGACGAGCGCGGGCGCCGCGAAAGCGATCGCGAGGATTCTCTCGATATCGACGGCCGTAGTGAGCCGGAGCAGTTCCTGCCGGAGCTTGCCGGGACAGGGATGTTCCTCGGGCGTGACCAGGCCAAGGTGCCGTTCGGGCAGCAGGTCGGCACGAGCGATCCTGGGCACGACCCCGAGGACTGGAATTCCGCAGGCGGACAGGATGGCTTCCCGCAATGTGCGCTCATGGCGAGCGGTGCTCACCTGGTTCAAGATCACGCCCGCAAACCGCACTTCCGGGTCGAGCCTCTGGCAGCCCAGAACCCAGGCTGCGGCCGTTCTCGTGACCTTGGTCGCGTTCAGAACCAGCAATACTGGTGCGGCAATGGCTTTGGCGAGCTCCGCAGTGCTGTGGGTACCCCGCGAGTCAACGCCGTCGTACAGGCCACGGTTACCTTCGACTAGGTTGAGGCCGTTCGGCACCGCGTGGAGCGCAAACGAGGAAACGGCCCGGTCGAATCCCATCAGAAAGGTATCCAGGTTGCGCGCCCTGTGGCCGGACGCCCAGGCGAGCCATGCCGCGTCGATATAGTCCGGCCCCTTCTTGAAGGCCCGAACGGCTAGCCCTCGATAGGAAGCGGCCAGCAGTAGCGCGAGCGAGACCAGCGTCTTGCCTGAGTCTCCGGAAGCCCCGGCCACCACCAGCCGCGGTGATCCATGGGTGGTCACGGCGGCCTCAGGCGGTCGAAGCTCAGACTTCGGGCGCGGCGCCTTCCTTGTGCGGAATGGTGATGTAGGATCCGCCGAAATAGCTGTAGACGCAGCGGGCGGAATCTATCAGCAACCGGATCGCGTGCTTGCAGTCATCCTTGTCGCACGCATCCTCGCCGTGCTTGGAGATCATGGCCTTGGTGAGATCGCCGGCCTTCAGGTTCTTCTTGCCGGCGTATTCAGCCACCATTTGGTACATCTCTTCGGCGAGTGTTTCAACGGGAACTTTCGCCATAAGCTTACCTCCCTGGCCCAGACAAAGGTCCGGCTACTATTTGGCGCGGGAGATAAACTCCCAACGTCCCGTTCCGCGAAGAGATACTTCAGACCCGAGATTCTATTTTATGGCGGGTACGGACAAAGGTCAAGCAAAACCGAACGTGGGGAATGTATGGAGTTGTTGCCGTACTCAGGCTGGGTCGATGGCCTTGACGTCCAGAATGTGGCCGTTCCCGCGCAGCGAGCCTCGTACGCGGACCTTGCGAGCGACGAATCGCTCCGGTGTCCGTTGATCGCTCAGCACATACAGGGCGCGACCATCGAAGAGGAAATACCTGGCATCGTGGTCGGATTCCCCGGCTTCCCCGGGGCCCCCAATGCGGCGGGTATCGGTGATGACGCCGGTGAAGGTCTGGTCGCCAGTGCTGAAATATGCAATAGCCAGATCAGCGACCGGAGAGACTGCTCTTATCAATGCGAAAGATGCTAGTAAAGTGATGAAAAGAAACAGAACAATCCAAAGCCAAGCTCTTTGAGGCGTGCGTTTGCGATAGGAGGTAGAGGCGCTCATCCCAGAAACCACCGTTGCAGTCCCTTATATAAATGTACATCAACTGCACCTACGATGCAAGCCCAGAATTGGCCTAGACCTGTTGCTCCCCGGTCACCCTGTCTTCCTTGCCGGTTGCCTGAAAACTATAGTTACCCGCGAGAAACTGGCGGACGTACCACTTCATGACCTCCGAGCTGGTCATGTACATATCCAGTTGGCTGGAACAGGCCATCAGGCGGCCCAGGATATCCAGCTTCTCTTGGGTCTCCTCCGCCGAGGCTTTCTTCAGCCAGGCGTTCACCAAGTCCCCGCGCCGGTCCACGCGGAGGCCGTAGTGAGCGAGGCAGGCTTCGATGAAACAGGCCCGAAGGTCTCTACGAAACCTCGTCGCGCCGCCGCCTTCGAAGCGAAAGGCAATGTAATTATTGCTCGGGCGGTCGGAAAGGCAGGCGTCGACGAGGCTGAAATGGTAGGCCAGGCGCGAGTTAAGATTCATGTACTCGTCGGCCACCAGCAGGTAGCTCTCCTCCCCAAGCGCCCGCATCGCTCCGGCGTGCGAAGAGAGGGCGCCCGCCATCACCGAGGCCAGGTCGCTGAAGCTCGCGGGCATTTGGCGCGTCCAGGTGACCGCGGGATGACTCACTCCCTTCCAGAGAGCCTGAAACGGCCGGGAGACTATCTGCTCAGGGGTTACGGTAGAGCACTGCGGTTCAGTTAGCGCGAGGCCACGGCCCAAATCGAGGACCTGCAGGTTTATCGGCAAGCTGGTTTCGAGCCGCTTCGTGCAGCGCGGCCCGCGCTCGCGCTCGAGGTCGTTGACGGCGAACATGGCCTCGATCGCCTTCTCGTGGCAGTAGCGCAGCACGTCGTGAGTGGACTTGCAGCCGGCGGGCCGGAAGTTCGACCCAGAAGGATCCAACAAGTGCAATGTCAGCAGGCGGCGGCTGATCGGATCGCCCGCCCGTTCCGCCGGGCCGTCCGCGACTACTTCCTCGATCCTGCGAGGCGGCCACAACATTCCCGCGTAAACTCGCGGCTGTACCGCATCCAGGCTCACCGGATCCCCGTTGTGCAAGCGCTCGAAGGCGCCCGGCATTTGAAACACCGAGGGGACCTTGAATTCCCGAAGCAGGGCCGCCACGTGGCCCGCCAGGTTCCCCCACTCCGCCACCAGGCCGGCGATGCGCGGGAACACCTCGACGATCTCCGGGCTGGCGCGGCGCATGAAGACGACCGCGCCCGCGGGAGTGCGGCTCAGCGCACTCAAGTCTTCGATCAGGTACGCGCCGCCGGATACCCGTCCGGGATAGATCGTGCGCCCGCCCGAGAACAGCGGCTCGCCGCGTGCTCGCGATTTGCCGCGGCCTATGGCGGCGAGAACGAGTGGCCGGGCTTGCACAATCCACGCTCGGCCGTCTTCGCCCAGCACCCACTCTATATCCTGCGGGGTCCGGAAATGCTCCTCGACGCGGACGCCCCAGGCGCTGAGCGTTTGGAGGTCCGCCGGCGCGAGGCTGGGCGCGTCGGCATCGGCTTGGTAGAGCGGGGCGCGTGCGATTCCGCCGCCCGCTTCCGCGACGATCGCAGCTTCCTTGTGCACAATGGTCCGCTCGAGGATGGCGTGCGGAGGGGTGCGGGAGACCACGAACAGATCGGCGGGCATGCGGCCGCTGGCAATATCGAGACCCAGCCCGCACGTGGCCGTGATCCACAGCGTCTTGCTCTTGGGATCGCTGGGGTCCCGAGTATACATGATGCCGGAGGCCCTGGCTCGGATGACGGGAAGGAAGAGCACGGCCATTGGGCTGTCGACTTCGAGCAAGCCGGTCGACAGCCGGTAGAAGAGCGCGCGGTCGCTGAACCGTCCCGCGACGACGCGCTTGTAGGCGTCGACAAGCTGCTCGGGCGGGACGTTGAGCAGGCTCACGAACTGGCCTGCAAACGTCCTCTCCCCGCCTTCGCCCACCGCGCTCGACCGGACGGCCAGGCCGAGCCCGCGCGCGTCCAGCGTTTTGGCCCTCTCCGTAATCGCGATTTCTGCGGCGCGCGGGACCTGGCGGGCCATCGCCGCGTCCACAAGCTTCCGCGAGACTCCTTCCAGTGTTTCCAGGTCGTTGAGATCCAAACCGCGCATGGAATCGCGAATCTCTTTCCACAACGGGATTCCGCAGAACTGGCGGTAGGCCTCCGTGGTGAGCACGTAACCATCCGGAACCGGCAGCCCGAGCTTGTTCTTGACCTCGCCGAGCGCGGCCGCTTTGCCTCCCACTTCGCCGGCGTGCGCGGCGCTCACCTCGGAGAGGCGCGCGGCAAGCCGGGGCGTCACCAGTTCCTGGCACGCCGCGATGTAGCGCTCGACCTCGCCGCGTTGTGCTTCCACCGCATCGCCAAGCTGCGCATAGCGAATGCCCGTGAGCTTTTCCAGCGTGCCCACGATCGCTGCGGCTTTCTCGTAGATGGCCGCAATGCGATCCTCGATCACATCGCGGCGGGGAGGAACGAACTGGAGGTCTTCCTGGAGCCCGGCCATCAGCTCCAGGCACTCGTTATTCAGGGAGAGCAACTCGCGGAAGCTGTGGTACTTCAGGCGAATCCGCTGCTCGGCGGAACCGGGCGCCTCGCGTTGCTTTTCTTTCCGCCACCACGCAGCCATTGGTTGACGCCACTATAGCACGGGACATCCCGGGCTACTTCCCAGCTTTGCCGATGTCCGTCCTGGTGACGTTCATCATCCGCAGCGCCTGGCCCGGCTGCTTGTAGTAGTAGCGGATGTCGTCGCCGGCCTTCCAGGTGTCCTCCGGCAGGCGGAAGTTTTCATCGCTCACGGAAAAGGTCAACAGGAGCCGCTGCCGCGGATCGTACAGCGTGATCGTCTTCTTTTCGCGATCGATGCGCGGCAGGCGCCCTCGGAGGCGCGGATCGTCGCGGTACACGTTGCGATGCTCCTCGAGCGGCGTGTACGGAACGGTCCTGAACCGCTGGGCTCCGGCGTCGTAGGTGACGAGCTGCGTGCGCTCCGAATCCACGGCCAGCAGCACGCCGGCATCGGGCGCCGGCCCCATCTCGTTCGGGTCGGCGGGGATCTTCACAGTGACCGGCGGCAGCACGTCGAATCGCGGTTTGCCAGGCTCGCGGTAATTGGAATCCTGGATGAAGGTGACCAGCCCCTTTTCCCGGTCGTATTGTATGACGCGACCCTGGTTCACCTGGCCGAAGCCGCCGCATCCGCCCGCAACAAGAGTACAGGCGAGAACGGCAACAGTCTCGACAGTCATGGAAGAATGATTGCGCGCCATTGGCTGCTCCTCACCGAGCCGTTTGCACGGCTTCTCTCTTCGCCGCCAGTTCCTCGCGAACGCCACCGATGAACCGTATGAGGATGTACAGCGAAAGCGCGGTCACGAGTCCCAGGATCAAGACGGTCGCCGCGCCGTCCAGGACGGCTCTAAAGGCCGGGCTTGCCGCGCCGATCAGCTTCAAGAGGATTGAAACACCGCAACCGATGACCGCGATGCCAAAAAAAATCCGGATGCCATAGCCCTTCACGTACTTTGTGGCCACCGAGCCGATCTGAGCGCCGATGCAAGCCCCGGCCAGCATAATGACCGCGGCCAGCAACTCCGTCCTACCCTTGTAGCTGTATGAGCCCGCTCCGTAGAGTGCGGAGACTGCGATCCCGAAGAGGTCGGTGCCGACCGCGATGTGAGTCGGGCACCCGATGAGGTAGATCAGGGCGGGCATGCGGATCAGGCCGCCGCCGATCCCCAGAACGCCCGCCATCCAGCCGGTTAAAACACCCACGGAAATTGGCAGCCAGGCCGAGCAGCGGATGCCGGCCCGCTTGAAGTGAATCACTGGCGGGATGTTGATCTTGTGCAGAGTCTTGTGCCACTCGATTCCGGTGGCCAGAGCGTCGAGCGCCTTCCCGGCGGCCCTTGCCTCCCGCTCCTTCTTTCGGCGCTTCGAGGCGTCCGCGAATACCAGCCACGCGATCAAGGTCAGGACAACGAGGTAGCCGGAGCGCACATACACGTCCACCTTGCCGATCCGTTCCAGCCACATGATCATCTGCGCGCCCAGCTCGAAGCCGACCACCGTGCCGCCGATCATAATGGCGCCCAGTTTGTAATCGACGTTGCCGAACCTCCCGTGCCGAATGGTCGAGATGAGCGAGGGCCCGGCCATCTGGGTGATGTCCGTCCCGATCGCGAATGCCATCGGGAAGCCAAGGAAGTTGAGGCCTGGAGTCACCATCCAGCCGCCGCCCATGCCAAAAAAACCGCCCATCATGCCGACACCAAAGCCGAGGATCACCAATCCCGGCCAGAAGATCTGGACGCCCGCGATGGGCATCAGCGTATAGAGCCATTCCATGGCGCGACCTCCTTAGCGCTCGGCGAGCTCTCTTGACTTGAGGTTGATCCCGGTGCGAGCCAGCAACCAGCCAGTCAGCTTGCCGAGGATCAGGCCGATCGTGGGGATGACGAGAACCGTGACGAGAGCGAAGCCCGCGTGGCTCTCGTTGTACAGATTGGTCCACCAAGCCTGCCAGCCGGTGTACCTGCGGCTGTCGGCCACGATCACGATCGCCTGGCCGCTCCCCTCCACCGCGAGCAACCGGGTGGGAAGGAGCGCCAAGCCGAACAGGATCGCCTGCAGCCACTTACTCCGCAACATCTTGTTCATGACACCTCCTGACTGCTTCAGGGCTTGCCCATGCCTTTGCCAAGCCGCTCCGGTTCCTCCTCTGGAGCGCGCCGCTCGCTGGCGGCGGCCGAGGCGCCTCGCAGTTTCCTGCGGAGGCCGGCGGCCAGAAAATCGATCCCAAACCCCACCAACACGGCAACCAGTACCGCGACCACTCCGTAAGCGGAATCGTGTTCCCTGGCCAGATCCGCTATTGCGGCGGGGAAGCCGGTTTTGACTACGTCGAGCGGAGCCGCTACCCTTCCGACGACGGCGCCATCGCGGCACTCGTAGACACGGACCTCATAGTGGGCCGGCGAAGCCTTCCTGGGCCAATGAAAGTCCACCGAAAACGGAACGCCGGTTTCTCCCGGGGCGCCCATTTTGAGGCCGTCGCTGACAACCCGGTAGACCCTTTCCTCGGTCTTCAGCGCCACGTAGTGTGCCCGGATGATCTCCTGGTCCATTTCCTTCGGCGCGACGATCATCTGCCGTTTGATCGCCAGTTCGTCGAGCTGCCTTCGTTCAATCTCGTCGCGCCGGAGAAGGCTGCCAACGGGCTCGGAGCTGTAGCAGAGGAACAGGGAGGGCACTCCGGAGATGTGCACCTTGCCGGAGTTGATCCAGATCGGGCCGACTCGCGCTTTTCGGTTGAACAGCTCCTCGGTGTTTGGACCGCGGATGACTACAATCACTTTCGAGTTGCGCGCGACTGTGCCGGAGATTCGCATCCACTCGCCGCTGTAAAACGCCCCCATCCGGATGACTTCGGGCGTCAGCTTCACGGAGAGCCCTTCCGCCCGCGGGGGAGGGGGCGCCGGTTGCAGCCAAGCCGCGATTCCGATCGTCAGCCCGATCCGAAGCCCGATCATGACGGCCCTCCCCGGAACACCTCCCGAGGCGCATTGCCGCGGGCGGCTTGCGAACGCATCGGCAGCGCAGGGGCGGGCGGGCGCGGACCCTCGCCCCACAGGGGTACGCTGGCCGAACTGGGGAACGCCACTCGAGGAGGGCCCTGAAACCCCGCGTGCCCGGCAGGTCGCGGCGCCGGCTTCGACTCCGCGGAATGGCCGACGTCCAGCAGGTTCGACGGCGTGACCACCAAGCTCACCGTCATCTTCCCTACCACCAGAAGCGCCAGCGTCGCCAGCAGGATCATCAACTGCTCGCCGCGCAGCACCCGGCTGACGCGGGCGCCGATCTGCGCTCCAATCGTCGATCCGGCCGCCAGCAACAACGCCAGGACCAGGTCGACGCTGTGGTTCGTCGCCGCCTGCATGTAAGTCACTCCGGCGCACGTGAACAGAATCTGGAACAGACTGGTGCCGACCGCGATATGGGGAGGCATGCGCAGCAGGTAGACCATCATCGGCACCATGATGAAGCCTCCGCCCACGCCCATGATCGCCGACAGAATGCCCACGAGTGCGCCCAGCAGGAACGGAACGGACACCGAGTGCTGCACACGGGAGTGGGGGAACCGCATTTGAAAAGGCAGCCGGCTCAAGAAATGGCTCGGTCTGACGGGCTGGCGCGTCTTGAGGATGATCGTGCCGCGCCGCATGGTTGCCAAGCTCTGCAAGAACATGAATCCGCCGGTCCCGCCCAGCACCACGATGTAGGTCAGCTCAATCAGAACGCCGGCGTTCCCCATTGTTCGCAGGATCTTGATGATCTCGACGCCAATGGCGGCGCCGACGAGGCCGCCCAGCAGCAAGACCGTTCCCATCTTGATATCCACGTTGCCGATCCGGAAATGCGCGGCCACGCCCGAAGAAGAGGTCGCGACAATGGCATTGTTGTCGGAAGCGGCAGCTATGGTCGGAGGGACGCCGATCATCATCAGGATGGGCGTCAGCAGGAAGCCGCCACCGACACCGAGCAGGCCCGACAGGAAGCCGATCAGTGCGCCGGCGCCGATCAGCAGGAACATGTTGATGCTGATCCCGGCTACCGGCAAGAAAATGGGCATATGATCTTTCCGCCGCCGCGAGTGGCGGGCAAGTCTACAATCGGTAACTCCACATCACATACGGGTAAGTCGCTCCCCGTTCTGGGATGGACTGCCTGAGGTACGGCCCGGCGAACAAGTGCCCGCAGCCGAATCCCAGTTGAAGCCGGTCTGAATGCCGATACAGAACCTCCAAGTCGATTTCCGGACCTACGAAGCTGCTGGTGGCCGTCCGGTTGAGCACCCATAGGGCGCCGGAGGCCGTGTACAAGCCGTCCTGGCGGGTGGCCAGCCAAAAAGCGTGGTAGTCAAGCTCGCAGCGCCATCTTTTCGTTGGCTTTGCCTCGATCCCGCCCATCAGGTCATGAATGTTCCGCCAGGTGATCCGGTCGGCGGCGCCGTCCTGGGCGTGATTGGTCGGATATAGCGGGTCGAAAGTACCGTGGCGGCCGTCCCGGGGATTCCCGTCCCCCGAGGCGTGGTTGTACTCGGACACCAGGCGCAGCTTCCAGGCCGCAACGGGCAGCTTCCAGCCCAGCAGCCCGTGTCCCGCCCACGCGCGGATCCGATCCTGCGCGAAATGGCCGGCCTCAAAGGCCACTTCGATACTGTAATCGAACCGTCCGGGCAGATCGCCCGCCATCCGAAACCCGGGGGTGTAGACGTCCTGGTCGCCAATCCGCCCCGATTCGCCGCGCACCCTCGAGTTTGTCTTCCAGAAGACGTACGGCTCGACGACCGACTTGCGGATCAGCTTGTCGAACGAAGAATAGAATCCGTAAAAGCCGTTGCGGAGCATCGGCCGGTCGAACCGGCCGTCTACAGTCTGTACGATGGCCGCCGCAAACCAATCCAGACGCGCTCCGGTCGTTTTGTAAGCGAGGCGCAGGGCGTCATAACTTCGCGCCACGTTGCTCCAGTTGGACGAACCCACCAGGCGCGCCTCCCCGAACCGCAGTTCCTGCCGCCCGGCGCGCAGCCCCCAGGACTTCTCGTCCGGCCGGCCGAATTCCACGTAGCCCTGCCGAAGGTCCATCGAGTTAGACACGTTGGCCGGCAGCGGACGGTTGTAGCCGCCAACCCGTGCATCCTGCCCCTGGATGAAGAAACGCAGCCACGAGTTCGGCTCGATGCCGACGTCCAAACGAAGCCGGTGCAGATAGTAGGTGTCATCCGGGCCGGGATTGAACTTGAACCCCGTCTCGGTATCCAAGCGGCCGCGGAGTTCGATCCCCAATTTCAGCCAGTCGGGAAGACGTTCGGCAGGTATTCTGGGCCATCGGGAATCGCTTGGATCCGGCGCCGGGGACGCCTGCCGCTCGCCCGGCGGGCGGGGGTCCTCACCGGAAGAGTCTGCCAGCGCGAGCGCGGACAAGGTCAAACCGATCACCGCAAGCCCTGGAGGTCTCATGGAGTTTGGACCATTACATGAGAGAGCAGGCTGGCAGGAGTCAGCACCAGTCCGATCGCCATCTTCACCGACACAAGCAGGGCCAGACTGGCCAGCAGAACCTTCAGGTGCTCGCCACGCAGATGCCGGTTGAGCTGCACGCCGAGTTGAGCGCCCACGGTGGAGCCCGCCCCCACCAGGAGCGCCAGTTCGAGATCCACAGTGCGGTTCGTGACAGCCTGCATGTACGTCACGCCAATACACGTGAACAGGATCTGGAAGAGGCTTGTGCCGACCGCCATGCGCAACGGGATGCGCAGCAGGTAGATCATCATGGGCACGATCAGGAAGCCGCCGCCGATCCCCATGATGGCGCTCAGGATTCCTACCAGCGAGCAGAGCAGCAGGGGGACCAGGACCGAATGCCGGACGCCCGAACGCGAAAAACTGACCTGCCAGGGCAGTTTCTCGAGCCAGGTCTGGAGCTTGCCGGCGCCGGGCGAATCCGGCGCCGGCGGTCTGCCGCGAAGCGCTCGGAAGCCATCGGCAAACATGTAACCGCCGATCCCGCCGAGCAGTACCACATAGGTGACTTTGATGAGGAAGTTGGCTTCGCCCAACGTGGCCAGGACCTTGATGATCTCGACGCCGATGGCGGACCCGAGCAAACCACCTATCAGGAGAACGGCGCCCAGCTTGACATCCACGTTCCCCAGCCTGAAATGAGCGCCGACAGCGCACGACGATGTAGCCACGATCGAATTGCATCCGGAAGCCGCAGCCAGGGTAGGCGGAACCCCGATCATCATCAGCATGGGCGTGAGGAGAAACCCCCCGCCGACGCCCGTGAGCCCCGAGAGAAAGCCCACCAGGAAGCCCGCGGCCAGCAACGGAACCAGGTTGGTGCTGATTCCGGCTATGGGCAGAAAGATCGGCATACAGACAACCAGGCCCTATGATCCCTTGCCCTCCCGCGCGTGCTCTTCGCTCACGTCCCGGCCTCCGGAGGTCACGCTAGGCCTGGACGTTCGGCGCCAGTTCGTCCAGGTTCAGTTCGGTCACGCCGGGCACCGCCCGCGCAACCCGTTCCACTTCCTCATACTGGTCCATGGTAACGAGTTTTCCCTTGATGGAGACCGATCCCCGGCGTGCAACTACCTCGACTTCCAGGTTGGAGGTCGGCTCATTGAGGGCCAAGTTGGCTCGAATGCGGCTGGCGAGCGCCAAGTCGTCCATCGCCGCCTGGCACTCGGGGGTGAACTCGAAGCACCGCTGGCGGGCCATGGTGGCGATCACATGGCAAGCCTCTTCGATTTCGACGCGGTCCAGGTTCAGCACGATGTCGTACAGCGACGGATCGCCCCAATCCACTCCGTAAAGGAACTGGGTCCACTTCCGGCGGTGCTGGTCCATCTTCTGGATATAGGCGATGGCGTCGCCGCGCTCCAGCTTCAGTCGCGCCCGCGCCATGCGGATGCGGAACTCCATCGGCGCGATGATTCGAGTGCGCAGAACGCGCGGCCCTTCCCGGAGCAGCAGGTGACCCGCCAAGCCGTGATAGATCGCCCCACCGGTGCGGACCTCCTCGGCAAGCGCGGCTTGGATCAGTGCCAGATACACGTACTTCTTGTGATTGAAGCGGTCCAGAAACCCCGGAGGTTTTTCCAACGCGTCTCTCAGGTCTTCCTGCGACACTCCGGAGGCAGCCGCCCGCTCGACGATGACGTCGCGATCAATGCACCGGTAGCCCAGACTGCACGCCAGGCACTCGGCCAGCATTTTGCCGCCGCTGAAGGATCCCCGCGAAATCGTGATGATGGACATGCCTTCACCCCACTTCGGCCGATGCTGGGCCGCCACAGACCATCCGGGGTCAATTGTATGTTTGTTTGGTCCGCAGAGCAAGAGGTTTTTTCGCGGCCCCGGCGAGTCTGAGACCCTGAGGGCGAACCCCGACGCGGCCTGTCAGTTGACTGGGTGATCTCACCCTACCGATGATCGTCAGTGTTGTCAATCACATATAAGGAGCAGAAGACTCGGAAAGATTAAAGTCGGTACGAAGATCTTAAAACCGTGAAAGGGGTCTTGATCTAAACGTTAATCTGGTTTACAGTTGAGGTGGTTACCTATTGGCCCGGCGTGGCGGTCCCGGGCCGGGCAGGAAGGCAGGACGTGGAGAACACGATCACCCCCGACCTCACGCACCAATTCCTGGCTAGCGCTCGAGTCTTCGCCAAGGCCGTCCGCGACGTCTGCGAAGCGGCGGTTCTGCGCGAGGTGGTCGGTGACAAATTGACTTTTGCCCAACTCAAGCTGCTGTACCTGGTGGCGCAGACCGATGAAGTGACGATTGGCGATGCGGCGACCTTTCTTGGGGTGAGCAGTCCGGCCGCCAGCAAGGCGGTGGAAAAACTGGTACGCCGGCGCCTGCTCCGGCGGAATGACATTCAGGGCGACCGGCGCACCAGCGCTATTAGCTTGACCGAAGCCAGTCGCCGGCTGCTCGAAGCCTACGAGGCGGCCCGAAATCAGAAGGCCGTCAAGATCTTCGAGCAGTTCTCGCCGGAGGAAGTGCAGCATGCGTCCGTGCTCCTGGACCGGCTGGCAGCCGGCATCGCCAGTGAGCGGGAGAAGCTAGACGAAGTCTGCCTTCAGTGCGAGATCTACTTTCGCAACAATTGCCGGTTTGGAGAATTCGGGCGGCGCACCTGCTTCTACCTGGGATGCCAACACCCGATTGTTCGTCCCAAGCCGCCGGCATGAGGTTCGCGTGACCTTTGCGTGACATAAGAGTTTAGGATCGAGAACACCAGAGGAGCCAAGTGACGAGTGGGGAGTGTGTCTCCACGGATGGTTTGAGGCTGGAGCAGTGACGTAACCGGGAGAGAAAGGTGGTCGAATGCCAAGCTACGTGAATCCTGACAAGTGCGATGGCTGCAAGGCGCTCGATAAGACGGCTTGCCAGTATATTTGCCCTAATGACCTGATGGTGCTGGACAAGGCAACGATGAAGGCGTACAACCGCGACGTTTCGATGTGCTGGGAGTGTTACAACTGCGTGAAGATCTGTCCCACACAGGCCGTCGAGGTTCGCGGTTATGCCGATTTCGTCCCCATGGGTGCCTCTGCCACACCCATGCGTTCCACAGATTCCATCCTCTGGACCGTGAAGTTCCGCAATGGAATGATCAAGCGGTTCAAATTCCCCATTCGCACAACCCCGGAAGGAGCCGCGGTCCCCGATGGAGGCTTTCCGGCCGGCGACGACCTCAACAGCCCGGCGCTGTTCACCGAGCCAGCCTCGTTGGGGCTGCCCGAGGTCTTCACCCTGAAGGGCTAGAAAGAGAGGATCATCATGGCAAACTTCGAAACTGTAGTGGTTGAGACCGACCTCCTTATCCTCGGTGGCGGCATGGCGGCGTGCGGCGCGGCGGTCGAGGCGGCCTACTGGGCCCGGAAGAACGGGCTGAAAGTGACGCTGGTGGACAAGGCGGCCGTGGACCGTTCGGGCGCGGTGGCGATGGGTCTCTCCGCAATCAACCAGTACGTCGGGCTGAGGGACGGCGCCAATTCCGTCAAGGACTACGTCGATTACGTCCGCAATGACCTGATGGGAATCACACGGGAGGACCTGGTCGCTAACATCGCGCGCCACGTGGACTCCACGGTGCACCTGTTCGAGCAGTGGGGCCTGCCTATCTGGAAGGACGAGAACGGCGCCTATGTGCATGAGGGCCGGTGGCAGTTGATGATCAACGGCGAGTCCTACAAGGTGGTGGTCGCCGAGGCGGCCAAGAACGCCCTGCTCGAGGACGGCGTCGGCCAGATCTTCGAGCGGGTGTTCATTGTGGGACCCCTGCTGGACGGCGACCGCTGCGCCGGCGCGGTGGGCTTCTCAGTGCGCGAGAACAAGTTCTACGTATTCAAGTCGAAGGCCACGCTGGTGGCGATGGGCGGCGCGGTGCACGTGTTCAAGCCCAGGAGCTCTGGCGAAGGCATGGGGCGCGCCTGGTATCCGCCATGGAACTCGGGCTCCTCGGCCTACTTCACCCTGAAAGCCGGCGCCGAGATGACCTGCCAGGAAGTGCGTTTCATCCCGGTGCGCTTCAAGGACGCCTACGGCCCGGTCGGCGCGTGGTTCCTGCTGTTCAAGTCGCGCGCGACGAATTCCTTCGGCGGCGACTACATGGTGGAGCGCAGGCCGGAACTGGAGAAATGGGCCCCCTACGGCCGGGTGAAACCGATTCCCGCCAACCTGCGCAACTACATGGGGATGCTGGATGTGATGGACGGCAAGGGCCCGATCTATATGCGGACCGAAGAAGCCCTCCAGAAGATCGCGGAGAAGTACAAGGACGACCCGAAAGCTCACAAGAAGAAGATGAAGGAGCTCGAGTCGGAAGCCTGGGAAGACTTCCTCGACATGACCATCTCCCAGGCGATCCTCTGGGCGGCGACCAACGTCCAGCCCGAGGAGCGCAGCTCCGAAATCGCGGCCGCCGAGCCGTACTTCATCGGCTCGCACTCCGGCGCTTCCGGCGCCTGGATCAGCGGTCCGGAAGACTTGCAGACGGCTTCGACCCGCGACGAGTACTTCTGGGGTTACGCCAACATGTCGACGGTGAGCGGTCTGTTCTGCGCCGGCGACGCCTCGGGCGCCTCGAGCCACAAGTTCTCCTCGGGCTCGCACGCGGAAGGCCGCATTGCCGCCAAGGCGGCCATCAAGTACATCGTCGAGAACAATTCCATGCCGGACCTCTCGCCGGCCGCGATCGAAGCACTCAAGGCCGAGATCCTGCGGCCGCTGGACACCTACGAGCAGCACCAGAAAGCAACCACCGACCCCGATATCAACCCGAACTACATCAAACCCCGGATGTTCATGTTCCGCCTTCAGAAGATCATGGACGAGTACGCCGGCGGCATCACGGCTCAATTCATCACGAACCAGGCTCTGCTCGAGCGAGCGCTGGAGCTCCTGGCCTTCCTCAAGGAGGACTCGGAGAAACTGGCGGCAGAGAACCTGCACGAACTCATGCGTTGTTGGGAGAACGTCCACCGCATGTGGCAGGCGGAGGCGCACGTCCGGACCGTTCTGTTCCGCGAAGAGACCCGATGGCCCGGCTACTACTTCCGCGCTGATAAGCCCAGCATCGATGAGCAGAAGTGGCACGTGTTCGCCAACTGCAAGTACGACCCGAATACGAACAGTTGGCAGACGCTGGCCCGCCCGATCCGGCATATCTTCGAGCAGCAGACCGCGGGGGCCCCTGTATAGGTGGCTCGCGGGGAGATCCCCGGCGACGGGGATCTCCCCAATCTGACTATGGCCAGGCAGATCCAAACGACGTGCCCGCATTGCGGCAACCCCATGGCCGCGTGGGCCAACCCGCAGGCCAGCACCTGGAGCGGGGAATTCCAGTACGTTTGTTTCAGCGACGACTGCCCCTACTTTGTGCGCGGCTGGGTGTGGATGCGCGAGCACTACAATGTAACGGCATCCTATCGTTGCCGAATCGATCCCACGACGGGCGAGTGTGGGCCGCTGCCGGTCTGGTCCAACGATGCGTTGAAAAGCGGCATCCTCGCCGGGGAGCCAACTCATGCCGGATAGCGAACTGACTCAGGAGGCGATCCTGCGCGACTGCCCGAGGATGGGCCCCGACGACCGTTTCGCCTTCGAGTGCGGCAAACACCTGGACTGCTTCACGTGCTGCTGTGCCGATGTGGCGATCGTGCTGGCGCCCTACGATGTGCTGCGCACGAAACGCGCGCTGGGCGTCGATTCCTCGGAGTTCTTGCGCCGGTACACGATCTCGCCCTTCAGCAAGGACCAGAAGATTCCCGCCGTGCTCCTCAAGATGGACCCGCAGGCCGGCGCATGCCCGTTCGTCACGCCCGCGGGGTGCAGCATCTATGCCGACCGCCCTTGGGCCTGCCGCATGTACCCGCTCGGGGTGGCCGAACCGCGCAATGCGACTCCAACCGATCATCCGTTCCACTTCCTGGTCCACGAGGATCTTTGCCACGGGCACGGCCAGGGCTGCGGGACCTCGGTGCGCGAGTGGATCGCCAGCCAGGGCCTGGAGGAATACGACGCCGCCAATGCCTCCTTCAAAGCGCTGATGCTCGACGAGGGCTGGGACCAAGGCCAGCCCCTGATGCCCCAGCAAATGGACATGTACCACATGGCCTGCTACGACCTGGACCGCTTCCGCAGCTTCGTGTTCGAGACTCGGTTTCTCGAACTGTTCGACGTGGATGAGACCCGGGTCGAGGCCATGCGCACGGACGACGAGGAACTGCTGGAGTTCGCCATCCAGTGGCTCCGGTTCAGCCTGTTGCGGCAACGAACGATGAAGATGAGGCGCTCGGCGCCGGAGCAGACGAAGCAGCGCGCGGCGGCCCGGAGCGCAGTCGAGGTGAGATGAACGGGAGCGGCAAACCGGTCCTCATAATCGGCGGCGGAATCGCCGGGGTGACCGCCGCGGTAGAGGCGGCTGAAGCCGGCTGCGAGGCCATCATCGTCGAGAAGTCGCCCACGCTGGGCGGCCGCGTTGCGCGGATGAACCAGTACTTCCCAAAACTCTGCCCGCCGGGATGCGGCCTCGAGATCAACTTCAAGCGCATCAAGAGCAACCCGCGAATCACCGTACTGACGCAGGCGCGGGTCGAAAACGTCACCGGCGGGCCGGGCGATTACGAGGTAACCGTCGCAGTGGCGCCGCGCTACGTGACCGAGGCGTGCACGGCTTGCGGAGCATGCGCCGAAGCGTGCCCGGCCGAGCGCCCCGATGAGTTCAACTACGGTCTCTCGAATTCGAAAGCGGCTTACTTGCCACACACGCTGGCGTTCCCGATGCGTTACGCAATCGACCGTGCCGCGTGCCCGGAGGGCTGCCACGCTTGCGCCGACGCCTGCAAGTACGGCGCGATCGACCTCCAGCAGCAGGCCGGGTGCAGGACCTTCCGGGCGGCCGCAGTGATTGCCGCCACGGGGTGGGCGCCGTACGACGCCGCGAAGATCGAGAATCTCGGGTTCGGCAAGTACCGGAACGTCGTGACCAACGTGATGCTCGAGCGGATGGCCGCCCGTGACGGCCCCACGGGTGGCCGGATTCTGCGCCCGTCGGACGGCCAGGAGCCACGCTCGGTCGCCTTCGTTCAGTGCGCCGGCTCGCGCGACGAAAACCACCTGCCGTACTGCTCGGCGGTCTGTTGCGCGGCCTCGCTCAAGCAGTCCACCTATATCCGCACGCTGTATCCCGATGCGGCGGTGACCATCTTCTACATCGACATCCGCACGCCCGGACTGCTCGAGGAGTTCTATGCGCGCGTCAGCGCCGACGACAAGCTGCAATTGGTCAAGGGCAAGGTCGGCAAAGTCGAAGAAGATGCCGCGACGGGCGATCTGTTGGTGATTGCGGAAAACGTGGCCCGCGGCGTGAAGAGCACCCTGCGCGTGGCACTGCTGGTGCTTGCCACCGGCATCGTTCCGCAGACCGAAGATCTGCCGCCCGGCTTCGTCCTGGACGAGTTCCGGTTCATCGCGAACGGGGCCGGCAAAACCGGGCTCTACGGGACTGGTTGTGCGCGGCGCCCGGCCGAGGTCTCGGCAACGGTTCAGGACTCGACTGGCGCGGCGCTAAAAGCCCTCCAGTGCGTTGTGAGGAGCGCTCACAATGCCTAAGAAGCCCGGCGTCTACATCTGCGGCGGCTGCGGGATCGGCGAAGCGATCGACACGGAGCAGCTCGCCAAAGTGGCCCGGCGCGAGTGCAAAGCCCCGGTGTGCCAGGTCCACCCGTTCCTGTGCGGGCCGGAGGGCCGCGAGCTGATCCGCAAGGACGTCGAGGGCGGCGCGGTAGACACGGTAGTGGTCGCGGCCTGCTCTCCGCGCGCCAAAACGGATGCGTTCGCATTCGACTCGAAGGTGGTGCTCGAGCGCGTCAACCTGCGCGAGCACGTGGCCTGGTGCCACGCGCCGCGGGACGAGGATACGCAGATGCTCGCGGAGGACTACCTCCGCATGGGCGTCGTCAAGGCGCAGAAGTCGGAGCCGCCGGAGCCGCTCTCGGAAACGGTGTCAAAGAAGCTGCTGGTGGTCGGCGGCGGCATCGCCGGCGTCACATCGGCGCTGGAGGCGGCGGCGGCCGGTTACGAAGTCGTGCTGGTCGAGAAAGAGGCCCGGCTGGGCGGTTTCGTCGCGCCGCTGAAGAGCCGCTTCCCGAGTGCGCCTCCCTACACCGCGCCGGCGGTCGACGGCATCGCGCGAAGGATCCAGGAGGCCAGTTACCACCCCAAGATCCAGGTATTCACGTCCGCGCGGATCGTCAAAACGGAAGGCCAGCCCGGGATGTTCGATGTCACGGTGGAGCGCGAAGGAGTGGTTTCCACGGTGCGCGCCGGGGCGATCGTGCTGGCCACGGGCTGGAAACCGTACGACGCTACGCGGCTGGCGCACCTGGGCTACGGGCTGCCAAACGTGATCACCAACGTCGAGTTGGAGCGCATGGCGGCGGGCGGGCCGATCGCGCGGCCGTCCGATGGCCGGCCAGCCGGCAGCGTCTTGTTCGCGCAGTGCGCGGGTTCTCGCGATCCAAACCACCTGCCCTACTGCTCAGCCGTGTGCTGCATGGCCACGCTCAAACACGCCGGGTACATCCACGAGCAGAACGCCCGGGCCAAGGTCTACATCGTCTACAAGGACATGCGGACGCCGGGGCAGTACGAGCGCTTCTACCGCGCCGCCCAGGACCATCCGTTCAATTTCCTCACCAAGGGCGAGGTGGCTTCCGTCCAAGAACTGCCTTCCGGGGAACTCGCAGTGACGTTGAAGGACACGCTCCTTGGCGAGGAGGTTGTCGTTCACGTGGATCTGGTCGTGCTCGCTACCGGCATGGTGCCCAACTCCGCCGACGGCGAAGCGATCCGAGCGCTCGAGGATGCCGAGTCGAGGGCGGCCAAGGGAGAGACCGAAAGCCAGCGTGCCGATGCCGCGCGTCGCGCCGGCGAGCTGAAGTCGCATAAGGGAACCGAGATCCTGAACTTGACCTATCGGCAGGGGCCGGATCTGCCGGTTCTGCGGCACGGCTTCCCCGATTCGCATTTCATCTGCTTCCCGTACGAAACCCGGCGCACGGGAATCTACGCGGCCGGGGCCGTGCGCGCGCCGATGGATTCGGCCCAGGCGCAAGAGGATGCCTTGGGCGCGGCGATGAAGGCCATTCAGGCGGTCGAAATGGCTGCGCGGGGCCAGGCCGTTCATCCCAGGGCCGGCGATCTCTCGTTTCCCAGCTTTTTGCTCCAGCGCTGCACGCAATGTAAGCGTTGTACCGAGGAGTGCCCGTTCGGCAGCATCGACGAGGACGAGAAAGGCACGCCGAAGCCGAACCCGTACCGTTGCCGACGTTGCGGCATCTGCCTGGGCGCGTGCCCGGAGCGCATCATCTCGTTCAAGAATTACTCGGTGGACATGATCGCCTCGATGATCAAGGCGATCGAAGTGCCCGAGGAGGACGAGGAGAAGCCGCGCGTCGTCGTGTTCATGTGCGAGAACGACGCCTATCCGGCGCTCGATGTCGCCGGTTTCCGCCGCCTCCGCTACGACCCGGGCGTGCGGGTGATCCCGCTGCGCTGCCTGGGGTCGCTGAACATCGTCTGGATCGCCGACGCGCTGTCGCGCGGCATCGACGGGGTGATGTTCATCGGGTGCAAGTACGGCGACGACTACCAGTGCCACTTCATTCGGGGCAGCGAGTTGGCCGCGCGCCGCCTGGAGAACGTCAAAGAAACGCTCCAGCGGCTGCAGCTCGAACCCGAGCGCCTGGAAACCACCGAGATCTCGATCGACGAGTGCGAGAAACTGCCCGCGCTGATTAACGGATTCATGGAGCGCATCCGCGCAATGGGGCCGAACCCCTACAAGGGAATGTAGCCATGACTGCGAGCGTCTGGATTGAGCCGGATACAGCGTTCATCGAGGAAGTCATGAGCTCGGGTGGCGCCGGTCTCAAGAAATGCTTCCAGTGCGCCGCCTGCTCGGCCGTGTGCAATCTCTCGCCCGAGGACTCGCCCTTTCCGCGGCGGCAGATTATCGCGGCGCAGTGGGGCTTGAAGGAAAGGGTGGTCGGCGATCCCGCGCTGTGGCTCTGCCACGATTGCGGCGACTGCACCGTCCAGTGCCCGCGCGGCGCCCGCCCGAGCGATACGCTGGGCGCGCTGAGGCAGGCGGCGATCAAGCATTTCGCCGTCCCGCAGGCGCTGGCGAAAGCGGTCGCCAGCCCGAAGATGCTTGTGCTTCTGCTGCTCGTGCCGGCGCTCATCTTTGCCGGCATTGCGCTGTGGGCGCCGAAAACCGAACTGGACCCGCTCAAGTTCGCGAGCGTGTTTCCCATCGGCGTACTGGAGCCGCTCTTTTTCATCGTGGCCGGCCTGGTCGCACTGGCTTTCGCGACCGGCATCGCGCGGTTTGTGCGCGCGCTGCGCGCCTCCGGGGCTAGCGCGCCTATTCTCGCGGGCCTGGCGCCCGCGCTCAAGGAAATTCTGGCCCACAGCCGCTTCTCCAAGTGCGACCGCGGCGGCAACCGGCGCCTGGGCCACCTGCTCACGCTGTGGGGGTTCGCCGGCCTCGCGCTCATGGGGACGGTGGTCGGCATCGGTACGATGGCCGGCATCGTGCATACGCCGCTCGCCTTAACCAACCCCCTGAAAATCTTCGCGAACCTTTGCGCCGTGGCGATTCTGGCGGGCAGCATCACGCTGCTCGCCGAAAGAACTCGGGATCCGGTCGAGCGGACCGCGAGCACGTATTTCGATTGGTTTTTCCTGCTGACCCTGGTGGGCGTGGTGGTGACCGGAATCGGCTCCGAGTTGCTGCGCTTGGCCCGGGCGGCGGGCACAATGTATGTGGTGTATTTTGTACACTTGGTGCTGATCTTCGCCCTGTTCCTGTACGCGCCTTACTCGAAGTTTGCGCACTTCGTCTACCGGACAGTCGCGATGGCAGCGGTGGGCAGAAAATCATAGCGGCCGGGCGAGAGGCCCGGCGGGAGGTCACATGGCCGACAACGACAAACCGAAAACTGAACTGCTGGACGAGTTGGAAAAGGGTCCCTGGCCGAGTTTCGTCAGGGAGATCAAGAGAGCCGGCGAAACCAACCCGATGTGCAACGACCTGCTCGGCCAGCTCGAGCTGTCGTACAAAGAGAAGAAGGGGCACTGGAAGCACGGCGGAATCGTCGGCGTGCTCGGTTACGGCGGCGGCGTGATCGGCCGTTACAGCGACGTTCCCGAGCAGTTCCCGAAGGTGGCGCACTTCCACACGCTGCGCGTCAATCAGCCCTCCGGCTGGTTCTACACCAGCGAGGCTTTGCGGACGCTCTGCGATATCTGGGAGCGCCACGGCTCGGGCCTCACCAACATGCACGGCTCCACCGGCGACATCATCTTCCTCGGGACCAAGACCGCCGAGCTGGAGCCCACCTTCAAGGAGCTGACCGAAGCCGGCTTCGACCTGGGCGGTTCGGGGTCCTGTGTGCGGACGCCGTCCGCCTGCGTGGGCCGGGCGCGCTGCGAGTGGGCGTGCTACGACACCCTCAAGCTGTGCGACAACCTCACTCGCGCCTACCAGGACGAGATGCACCGGCCGCCGTTCCCCTATAAGTTCAAGTTCAAGTGCTCCGGATGCCCCAACGACTGCGTCGCTTCGATCGCGCGCTCCGACCTCTCGATCATCGGGACCTGGAAGGACGATATCCAGCAGGACGACGCCGCGGTGGCCGAATACGCCGCCGGCGGCCTGGACATCCAGAAAGAGGTCTGCGACCTGTGCCCGACCCAGTGCATGGATTGGGACGGGCAGAAGCTCGCAATCGAGAACCGCGAGTGCGTCCGCTGCATGCACTGCATCAACGTAATGCCGAAAGCGCTCGCTCCGGGCAAGGAGAAAGGCGCCACGCTGCTGATCGGCTCCAAGGCGCCGATCATGCAGGGCGCGCTGCTTTCCTCCGTGCTGGTGCCGTTTGTGCCGGAGGATGAATTGCTCGATACCGTCAAGGAACTGGTCTCTCGCGTGTGGGAGTTCTGGGATGAGTACGGCAAGAACCGCGAGCGCGTCGGCGAGCTGATCCAGCGCGTCGGGATGGCCAACTTCCTCGATGCGATCGGTCTGGAGCCGGCTCCCGAGATGATCGCGGCGCCGCGCGACAACCCGTATATCTACTTCCAGCCCGAAGATGAGAAGTGATCGAGAGGAGATGAGATCATGGCAACCGCACCAACCAAAAGAATCACCGATATCGGACCGCCCCATTACGAGAAATTTCTCCATCCGCTGATCAAGAAGAACTACGGGCAGTGGAAGTACCACGAAACGCTCGCGCCCGGCGTGCTCTGCCACGTGGCTCACTCGGGCGACCGGCTCTACACGGTGCGCGCCGGCTCGCCACGCCTGCTGAGCATCCAGACCATCCGGTTCTTCGCCGACTTGGCCGACAAGTACTGCGGCGGCTACCTGCGCTTCACCAGCCGCAACAATGTCGAGTTCCTGCTCGACGACGCGGGCAAGATCGAGCCGCTCAAGAAGGATCTCGCGGACGCCGGCTTCCCGGTGGGCGGGACCAATAATGCCATCAGCAACATCGTCCACACGCAGGGATGGGTGCACTGCCACTCCTCGGCCACGGACGCTTCGGGCCTGGTGAAGAGCGTCATGGATGCGCTCTGCCACCACTTCACCTCCCAGGACCTGCCGGCCAAGCTGCGCATCGCGGTCGCCTGTTGCCTGAATATGTGCGGCGCCGTGCACTGCTCGGACATCGCGATCCTCGGCATCCATCGCAAGCCGCCGAAGATACGCCACGACATACTGGCGAAGGTGTGCGAGGTGCCGACGCTGATCGCCTCCTGTCCGACCGGCGCGATCCGGCCGGCGACGGTGGATGGCAAGCAGTCGGTCGAGGTGGTCGAAGAGCAGTGCATGTTCTGTGGCAACTGCTATACGGTGTGCCCCGCCATGCCGATGAACGATCCCGAGAACGACGGCATCTCGATCTGGGTGGGCGGCAAGGTCAGCAACGCGCGCAGCGCGCCGAAGTTCACCAAGCTGGCCATCCCTTTTGTGCCGAACAACCCGCCGCGCTGGCCCGAGGTGGTGAACGCCGTCGTCAACATCGTAAACGTGTACGCGGAAAACGCACGGAAGCACGAGCGGCTGGGCGAGTGGATCGAGCGCATCGGCTGGCCGCGGTTCTTCGAGCGGACCGGCATCGAGTTCACCCGGTACCACATCGACGATTTCAAGCATGCCGGACTGACCTACGCCCGCTCCACTCACCTGCGATTCTAGCGGTGAAGCATGGGCATCTTTAAGCAGCCAAAGAAACCGACCATCAAGGCGAGCGCGACGGCGGGCGGCGCCATCAGCGCGTTGCGCCCGTATTACGCGCAGAAAGCGCCGCCGTGCATCGGGCACTGCCCTAGCGGAACCGACATCCGTGGCTGGCTGACGACCATAGCGCAGGCGGAGGCCTACGGCCGGACCAACGAGCAGGCCTACGAGATCGCCTGGCACATGATCGTCGATCGGAATCCGTTCCCGGCGGTTTGCGGGCGGGTTTGTCCTCATCCCTGCGAGGAGGCGTGCAACCGGAACGCCAAGGAGGGGCCGGTCGCGATCAATGCGCTGGAGCGATTCATCGGCGACTTCGGCATTTCCAAGAATCTGAAACTCGCCAAACTGACCTCCGAGACCTATCCGGAGCGGATCGCGGTGATCGGCTCCGGACCAGCGGGCCTCTCCTGCGCCTATCAGCTTTCGCGGCGCGGGTATCCGGTGACGGTGTTCGAGGCATTCGGCAAGCCGGGCGGCATGTTGCGCTACGGCATTCCCGCCTACCGGCTGCCCCGCGGGGTGCTGGACGCCGAAATCGACCGGATTGTCGATCTCGGCGTCGAGCTGAAGTGCAATGTCGTGGCCGGCAGAGACGTTTCGCTGGAGGACCTCCGCCGCGACTACCAGGCCGTATTCGTCGGCATCGGCGCGCACAAGGGCCTGAAGCTGGGGATTCCCGGTGAAGACGCTCCGAACGTTCTAACGGGGACCGAGTTCCTCAACCGGGCGAACCAGGGCGAGCCGGTGGCGCTCGGCAATAAGGTGATCGTGATCGGCGGGGGCGACACGGCCATCGATGCGGCCCGCGTCGGCAAGCGCCTGGGGGCCGACGTCACGATTCTGTACCGCCGCACCCGCGCCGAGATGCCCGCCATTAAGCCGGAGATCGAGGGCGCGCTGGAAGAAGGAGTGAAGATCGAGTTCCTCGCCGCGCCGGTCGAGATCGTGCGGCGGAACGGCCTCGCGGTGGGCATGCACGCGATCCGCATGGAATTGGGCGCGCCGGATGCTTCCGGCCGGCCGAGGCCCGTGCCCAAGCCCGGCACGGAGTTCGAAATCGAAGCCAGCGCGATCATCGCCGCCATCAGCCAGGAGCCCGGGTTTGACGGACTCTCGGGTCTGCACGAGGGCAAGGATTGGATCAAGGCCGATGACTGGGGCTCGACAAAAACCGACGGCGTCTATGCCGGCGGTGACGATGTCGAGCTGGGCCTGGTGAGTATTGCCATCGCCCAGGGCCGCTTCGCGGCGGAGGCGATCGACGCGCGCTTCCGCGGCCGCACGCCCGAGAAGCCGTTGGCCGCCCCGCCGATCGCGCCGGAACGCATGAAGCTCGGCTGGTACAAGGAGTCGGCCCGGCACGAGCGGCCGCAGATTGCGGTCGCCGGGCGGACGCTCGACGCGGAAATCGAGCGGGGCCTCGCGGAGGAGGACGCGCTGGCCGAGGCCAAACGCTGCATGTCCTGCGGAATGTGCATGGACTGCGAGACCTGCTGGATGTATTGCACGAACAGTTGTTTCGTCAAGCTGCCGAAGGGGGAACACTACCGAGTGAAGCTGGAGCTCTGTAACGGCTGCAAGAAATGCGCCGAGGAGTGCCCCTGCGGCTACATCGACCTGCAGTAGCCCGACAAGAGTATCCGAGAGGAGGTAATACGTGCCGATTTTTGAGGCTGAGGGAAAGCAGTACAACGTAGACGAAGACGGCTTCCTAGAAGACCCGGCCGTCTGGAACCAGCAAGTCGCCACGGACTTCGCCAGCACCGAGGGCGTCACGGAGCTGACCGAGAACCATTGGAAGGTGATCCACTATCTGAGGAACTACTACCTGGAGTTCGGCATCGCCCCGATGATCCGCAAGCTTTGCAAGGAGACGGGCTTCAAGCTGAACGAGATCTATCAGATGTTCCCGTCCGGACCGGCCAAGGGGGCGTGCAAGCTCGCCGGCTTGCCCAAGCCGACGGGCTGCGTATAAGTGTGAACGACGACGTGGTTCCCTACGATCGGGATGCGGTTGCGCGGCATTGGCTGGCCCGCACGCTGGGGGCGTATCCGTTCCTCACCTCGCGCTTCTTGGCGGAGGAGAAGGATCGCTTCCGGAATCCGGTCGGCCACGCGCTCCGCGAAGCTCTGCCCGTGCTCCTGGAGGAACTGCTGGGCGAGATGAATCTCGCGCGTCTCACGCCCGTGCTCGACCAGGTTGTCAAGATCCGGGCGGTGCAGGACTTCACAGCTAGCCAGGCGGTGGGCTTCATTTTTGTCTTGAAGGACGTGCTGCGCCACGAGGAGCCGGGCGGCCTGACGCCGGCACTGGAGCAGCGGATCGACCAGATGGCGCTGACCGCGTTCGATCTGTACGTGAGGTGCCGGGAGAAGATGGACGAGATCAAGGCCGGCGAGGCGCGGCGCGGTACATACGTGCTCGACAGGATTGGGTACCCCCGATCGGACGGTGAAGCGCGATGACCGCTCTCTACTCGCTTGTGGCGGTCCTGGCGCTGGCGGCGCTCGGCCTGTCGGCGGGCGAGATCGCCGGCGCGCGCGTGCTGTTCGGGGTAGGGGTGCCGTACGCGGCGATGGCGGTCTTCCTGGCAGGCGTCGCGTACCGAGTGAGCCGGTGGGCGCGTACGCCGGTGCCATTCCGCATTCCGACGACCTGTGGCCAGCAGAGATCACTGTCGTGGATCAAGGCCGCCCGGCTCGAAAGCCCCACCACGACGCTTGGGGTCGCAGGGCGGATGGCGCTCGAGATCCTGCTCTTCCGCTCGCTATTCCGCAACTCGAGGGCCGAGCTGCGCGAGGGCCCGCGGCTGGTCTACGGCGAGGACAAGCTGCTCTGGCTGGGTGCGCTGGCGTTTCACTGGTCGTTCCTCGTCATTTTCCTGAGGCACCTGCGCTTTTTCCTGGAGCCGATTCCCGGGTTCGTGCTGGCGCTCCAGGCGGTTGATGGTTTCTTCCAGGTCGGCACGCCGGAGCTTTATGCGACGGATGTCGTGATCCTGGCGGCGCTGGCCTACCTGCTCGGGCGCAGGGTCAGGAACCCGCGAGTGCGGTACGTCTCGCTGTTCACGGACTATTTTGCGCTGTTCCTGCTGATCGGCCTGGCGCTCTCGGGTGTGCTCATGCGCTACTTCACGCGCGTGGACCTGCTCGCGGTCAAACAACTCGCCATGGGCCTGGTGACGTTCTCGCCGGTGGTCCCGGCCGGCCTGGGTCCGCTCTTCTTCGTGCACCTGACGCTGCTCGCCGCGCTGCTCGCCTACTTCCCCTTCAGCAAGCTGATGCACATGGGCGGGGTCTTCCTGAGCCCCACGAGAAACCTGGCCAACAACAACCGCATGCGGAGACACGTCAATCCCTGGAATTATCCGGTGAAGGTGCACACCTACGCGGAATGGGAAGAGGAGTTCCGGGAGAAGATCAAGGCGGCCGGGCTGCCGCTCGAGAAGGAGTAGACATGGCTGATCCAACGCCGCGGCCCGAGCAACTCGTCCAGGTCGACTACCAGCCGCCTGAGAGGGACTGGAGAGACCCGGCGGTCGAATTCCGCAAAGGAGTCTTCTGCTACAGCGCCGCCGCGAAGAATCTCAAGTACCTGGACATGCCAAATCCGCGCGAGTGGCAGCCCTTCGACAAGGATTGGAAGCTGCCGCCGGACTGGAAGCGGATTCTGCTCGAGGGCATGAAAGAGCGGCTTGACAAGTACCGCTCGTTCCGGCTGTTCATGGACATTTGCGTGCGCTGCGGCGCTTGCGCCGACAAGTGCCACTTCTACCTGGGCTCGGGCGATCCCAAGAACATGCCGGTGTTGCGCGCCGAGCTGATCCGCTCGGTCTACCGCCGCTACTTCACGCTGACCGGCCGGCTCTTTGGCGGACTCGCCGGCGCACGCGACCTTACCGAGGATGTCGTCAAGGAGTGGTTCTACTACTTCTACCAGTGCACGGAGTGCCGGCGCTGCTCGGTGTTCTGTCCTTACGGCATCGACACGGCGGAGATCACCATGATCGGCCGCGAGCTGCTCAACCTGGTGGGCTGCAACATCAACTGGGTCATCGAGCCGGCGGCCAACTGCTACCGCACGGGCAACCATCTCGGAATCCAGCCGCACGGGTTTAAGGACAGCATCGATTTCGCGGTGGACGAGATCGAAGAGCTCACCGGCGCGCGCGTCGAGGCGCCGATCAACAGGAAAGGCGCGGAGATTCTGTTTGTCGTGCCGTCGGCCGACTACTTCGCCTCGCCGCACTATTTCACGCTGCTCGGCTACCTGGTGCTGTTCCACGAGATCGGCCTGGACTTCACCTTCAGCGCGTTCGCCTCCGAGGGCGGCAACTTCGGCCTGTTCGCCTCGCACGAAATGATGAAGCGGCTGAACGCGAAGATCTACGCCGAGGCGAAGCGTTTGGGGGTGAAGTGGATTCTGGGCGGCGAGTGCGGCCACATGTGGCGGGTACTGAATCAGTATATGGACACGATGAACGGCCCGGCCGATTTTCTGGAGGAGCCGGTTTCGCCCATCACCGGTACGCGGTTTGAAAACGCGCGCGCGACCAAGATGGTGCACATCGCCGAGTTCACCGCCGACCTGATCGCGAACGGGAAGCTGAAGCTCGACCCGATGCGCAACGACCGCCTGACCGTCACCTATCACGACTCCTGCAACATTGCGCGGGGGATGGGCCTGCTCGAGGAGCCGCGGTACATCCTGCGCAGCGTCTGCCGCCGGTTCCACGAGATGCCCGAAAACACGATTCGCGAGCAGAGCTTTTGCTGCGGCAGCGGCGCGGGTCTGGGCACGGACGAGAACCTCGAGATGCGGCTCCGTGGCGGCCTGCCTCGCGCGAACGCGGTCAAGTACGTCAAGGAGAGGTACGGCGTGAACATGCTGACGTGCATGTGCGCCATCGATAAGGCAACCCTGCCCACCCTGCTCGAGTACTGGGTGCCCGGCGTCGACGTGGCCGGGGTGCACGAACTGGTCGGCAACGCGCTCGTCATGAAGGACGAGAAGGAGCGGACCACGGATCTGCGCGGCGAGCCGCTCCCGCAGGCGGAGGCGGCCCATGCGTGACCAAGGCGTCATCTACGCGGGCCTGGCTGCGTTTCTCGGCTTGCTGACGTTCCCCGCCTGGTACAACGCGGCCGCAGGGAAGACCGCGAAGCCGCCCGAGGTCCGGCTGCCCGCCCAGGAGAAGCAGTGCGTGGCGCCGGTCGATTACATGAAGACGTCGCACATGGCTCTGCTCGTGAACTGGCGCGAGGAAGTGGTTCGCCGCAACGTGCGCAGCTTCACCGCGTTCAACGGCAAAACATACAACATGAGCCTCACCGGCACCTGCCTCTCCGGCTGCCACACAAACAAGGCCGATTTCTGCGACCGCTGCCACAACTACGTGGGCGTCAAGGGGCCATACTGCATGGACTGCCATATCGATCCCAAGCTGGTGGCGAGGAGCCGGCCATGAACATCACTCGGAAAGGATTCCTGCGCATCACGGGCTTCTCGCTGGTCGCGGTTACGGCGAGGCGCTTCCTGGGGGCGATCGGGGAGAGGGTAGCGCCGGCGAGGAAGGCACGCCGCTGGGCCATGGTAGTCGATATCGGCAAGTGCCTCCAGAAGGAGGGCTGCATCAAGTGCATTGCCGCCTGCAACAAGGCCCACAACATCCCCGTGTTCCAAGACCGCCGGCGCGAGATCGTCTGGATCTGGAAGGCCCAATTCGAGAACGTGTTGGGCTCGGAAGGCGGCTACACTCCCGGCGCCCTCAGGGGCCAACCCATCCCGGTGCTGTGCAATCATTGCGACGATCCCCCTTGCACGCGGGTCTGCCCTACTCAGGCCACCTGGAAGCGCGAAGACGGAATCGTGATGATGGATTGGCACCGCTGCATCGGCTGCCGCTACTGCATCGCCGCCTGCCCGTACGGCTCGCGCAGCTTCAACTGGAGCGATCCGCGGCCGCACATTGCCGAACTGAACCCCGATTTCCCGACCCGCACCACGGGCGTGGTCGAGAAGTGCAATTTCTGCGAAGAGCGGCTCGCCAGCGGCCGTCCGCCCGCCTGCGTCGAGGCATGCCCGGAGAAAGCGCTGGTCTTCGGCGACCTGAACGACGCCGGCTCGCCCGTGCGCGAGTTGTTGCGGTCGCGATACGCCACCCGGCGCAAGTCCGAGCTCGGCACCAGGCCGTCCATCTTCTATATCGTATGAGGCGCCGCTATGTTCATGTTTGAAAAAGCGTTGGTCGGCGGCCGGCGGTACTGGATCTGGATTCTCTCTCTGTTCGCGGTCATCGGCCTCGGCTTTCTCTTCTATATGCGCCAACTGAGCGAGGGCCTGGCGATCACCGGCATGAGCCGCGACGTCTCCTGGGGCCTCTACATCGCTCAGTTCACGTTCCTGGTCGGAGTGGCCGCCTCCGCCGTCATGGTGGTGCTGCCCTACTACCTGCACGACTGGAAGGCGTTCGGCAAGATCACCATCCTGGGCGAGTTCCTGGCGGTTTCCTCCGTGGTCATGTGCATGCTGTTTGTGTTCGTGGACATGGGCCAGCCGGCGCGCGTGCTGAACGTGCTGCTCTACCCGACACCCCGGTCGCTCATGTTCTGGGACATGGTCTCCCTCGGCGGTTACCTGCTGCTCAACGCTGTCATCGCGCTGGTCACGCTGCGCTCCGAGCGGAACTCGGTTGCGCCGCCGGGCTGGATCAGGCCGGTGATTCTGCTCTCGATCCCGTGGGCGATCAGCATCCATACCGTGACCGCGTTCCTCTACAGCGGTCTGCCCGGACGCTCCTTCTGGCTCACCGCGATTTTGGCTCCGCGCTTCCTCGCTTCGGCATTCTCCGCCGGGCCGGCGCTGCTCATCCTGCTCTGCATGCTGATTCGCAGGCTGACGCGCTTCGACCCGGGCCGCGAACCCATTCAGAAGCTCGCGCTGATCGTTACCTACGCCATGATCGTCAACGTGTTCTTTGTCCTGATGGAGATCTTCACGGCGTTCTACAGCGGGATTCCGGATCACCTGCGCCACTTCGAATACTTGTTCTTCGGTCTGAACGGCCGCGGCGTACTGGTACCGTGGATGTGGACCTCGGTGCTGCTGGCGGCGGCATCGCTGGTGCTGCTGATCGTGCCGCGGTTTCGCCACGACGAGCGCCTGCTGGCGTCGGCCTGCGCGGCCGTCTTTCTTTCGCTCTGGATCGACAAAGGGATGTGCCTGGTGGTCTCCGGCTTCATTCCCTCGCCGCTGGGAGCGGTCACGGAGTACGCGCCCACGCTGCCGGAGATCTCGATCACCGCGGGCATCTGGGCGGTTGGCATTCTGATGATCACGGTCTTTTACAGGATCACTCTTTCGGTACGGGAGAGCCTCGCGGGATGAAAGCACAGCCAAGCTGGCCGAGGAGGAAAGCGCGGCATTTCGCAAGAGCGCTGCCGCCGTGAAGGAACTCGTCGATGTAATGCAGCCCAGACTCGCACAACTGCGCGCGGCGGCCCCCGGCACGCGAGCCGGCCCGGGCCGGCCATGCGCAGCCGCACGGAGCGCCGATGCAACCACTGAACGCCGAAGAGAGAAAAAGAGCGCTGGCCAGCGCGAGGAAGCCGGAAGCGATCCGCAAGCAGCGCCTCGCCGTCCGCTATCACGTCGAGGACTTCGACGTGCAAGAGCGCCCGCGCCGGTTCCTCGAAGCGTTCGCCGCCATCCTCAAGCACACGAATTACCGGGTGGCCCTGGATCACTATGTCCGCGTGGGCGCGAAGTGCTCCCGCTGCACCACCAACTGCCAGGTCTATCTCGCGACCGGCGACGCGAAAGACATCCCTTGCTACCGCTCCGAGCTGCTGCTGTCCGTCTATCGCCGCCATTTCACGATTTCGGGCGTTTTGCGCGGGCGCATCCTGGGCGACCCGGGCCTGACCGACGACAAGGTCCAGGAGATGGCGGAATCCTTCTACAACTGCACCGCCTGCCGCCGCTGCCACTTCGAATGCCCCATGGGCATCGATCACGCGCTCATCACCCACCTCGGGCGCTACATTCTGTCTGAAATCGGTATCGTGCCGCGGGCCCTGGCGGTCAGCGTCCGGGAGCAACTGCTCGGCGCCAGCGGCAACACCTCCGCGATTCCCGTTCCCGCCCTGCTCGACAGCCTCGAGTTTCTCAGCGAGGACATGGGGGAGGAGAAGGGCATCGATATCCCCTTCCCGATCGACCAGGAGGGCGCGGAGTATCTGTTCATCCCCGCCGTCTCGGACTTCCTGATGGAAGCCGACACGCTCATGGGCAACGCCGCCGTGTTCCGGGCCACCGGCGACAGTTGGACTATCGGCACGGGCTACTTCGACGGCATCAATTACGGCCTGTTCTACAGCGACCACGTTCTGGAGCACGTGTTGCGGAAGATCCAGGCGGAGGCCGAGCGGCTCAAGGTGAAGAAGATTCTTATCGGCGAGTGCGGCCACGCGTCCCGCTCGGCCAAATTCTTCTACCCCACCTACTGCGGGGGGAAGAACGCGCTTCCCGTCCTCAACATCATGGAGTACACGCACCAGGCCTGGAAGGAGGGGCGCCTCAAGCTCGACCCAAACGTCGTCACCGAGAAAGTCACGTACCACGATCCGTGCAATATCGCTCGTCCCGGCTGGATCGTCGAGCAGCCGCGCGAGCTGCTGAAGGCGTTTTGCAGGAACTACGTCGAGATGACCCCCAACCGGCGCGACAACATCTGCTGCGGCGGAGGCGGGGGTACTGTCTCGATCGACGAGATTCGTCCCTACCGGACCCTGATCGGGGGCCGTGTCAAGGCCGATCAGATTCGAGCGACCGGAGCCAAATACTGTGTCGCGCCCTGCGCCAACTGCAAGAAGCAGCTCCGCGAGCTGATGGAGGACCAGGGGATCGATTGCCAGATCGTGGGGCTGCACGACCTGCTGTACAAGGCCATTGTCTTCGACCGCCCGGGAGGTGAGCCAAGTGGACGCGTGGCTTGAGTTCGGCCGCGGGCCGTTGTTCCGGCTGAGCTTCTCCCTGATGGTTCTCGGCCTGCTGCGGATCTTCCTGCTCACCTTCATCGGGGTTGCGGAAAGCTACCGGCGCAACCCGGACAAGATCGTGCCGTGGAAGGAGATTGTGAAGCGGACCCTGGGGTGGTTGGCTCCGTTGGGCAAACTGTGGAGCAAGCGGCCGGTCTACAGCGCGATTTCGGTCCTTTTCCACGCCGGCCTGTTGCTGGTTCCGCCTTTCCTGGCCGCGCACGTCCTGTTGTGGAAGCGTTCCGTGGGTTTCGCCTGGCCTGCCCTCCCTCAGCCGGCGGCCGACTGGCTGACGCTGCTCGTGATTGCCACGGCGCTGGGCCTCTTCCTCGGACGCGCGGCGGACGCCGGCGCACGCGCGCTGAGCCGGTTCCAGGATTATGCCTGGCTGCTGCTGCTCGCGCTGCCGTTCGCCACCGGGTACATCTGCTCGAACGCCGCCATCGGCCCCAAGGCCTATCGGACCGTAATGCTGTTCCACGTCTACTCGGCCGACCTGGTGATGGCGACGATCCCGTTCACCAAGATCGCCCACTGCGTGCTGGCGCCGCTCTCGCAGTTGGTGACGGGCATTGCCTGGAAGTTCCCCGCGGGGGCCGGCGACCGCGTGGCCGCCACCCTGGGCTATGCGGACCGGCCCTCCTGGGCGCAGAGGGCGCGGTTAAACGGTGCGCCCGCGGCGCCCGCGCCCGCCGAAAAGGAGGCTCGCACGAAATGAAAGCGGCCATTCTCACCGATACCACCAAGTGCATCGGCTGCAACGAATGCGCGGTCGCCTGCAAGAAGGTGAACCACCTTGCTCCGGACCTCCCGCGGCGGTGGGACGTCGACGACGGCCTGTCCGCCCGGAACTGGACTTCCATTGTCGAGGGGCCGAAGCACGCGTTCGTGCGCAAGCAGTGCCGCCACTGCCTCGAGCCGGCGTGCGTTTCCGCCTGTCCGGTGGGCGCGCTGCACAAGACGGAAATGGGCGCGGTGGTCTACGACAGCGGCAAGTGCATGGGCTGCCGCTACTGCATGATGGCCTGCCCCTACGGCATCCCGCGCTACGACTGGGAGCTGGCGGTCCCTTACGTCCGCAAGTGCATCCTCTGCTACGAGCGGCTGCGCGCCGGCTCCCAGCCCGCCTGCACCCAGGTGTGTCCGGTCAAAGCCACGATTTTCGGAGACCGCGACAGCCTGCTGGCCGAAGCTCACCGCCGCATCCGCGAGGCTCCGGGCGTCTACGTGAACCGGGTGTGGGGAGAGCACGAGATCGGAGGGACCTCGGTCCTATACGTTTCCAACGTCGACCTCTCGTTCCTGACGCAGGGCCGCGGCCTGGGCGACACGCCCGTTCCGCTCAGGACGGCCGACGCGATGAACGCGGTCCCGTTCGCTTTCACCGGAGCGCTGGCGGTGATGACGGGAATCAACTGGATCATCGGCAGGCGGATGAAGAGGCAGAAAGAGAAGTCGGATGGATAGAGCCCGCAAGCTGAAGTTCGCGCTCTGGATGGTGACCGGGCTGGCGGCCGCCGCCGCCGTCGCGCGGTTTCTGTTCGGACTCGGGCCGACTACCAATCTATCCGACGCCACCCCCTGGGGGATCTGGATCGGCTTCGACGTGATGAGCGGCGTCGCGCTCGCGGCGGGCGGTTTCATCGTCACGGCTACGGTCTACATTTTCAAGCTGGAGCGGTTTCGTTCCATCGTGCGCCCGGCGGTCCTGACGGCCTTTCTCGGCTATGTGGCCGTGGCGGTGAGCTTGCTGTTCGACCTCGGCCTGCCCTGGAATATCTGGCACATGCTCGTTTTCTGGAACCCCCATTCGCCGCTGTTCGAGGTCGGCTGGTGCGTCATGCTGTACCTTGCGGTTCTGGCCCTGGAGTTCTTCCCGGTTCCGGCCGAAGAGTTCAGCGCGCTGGCGAGAATCCGGCGGGCTCTGATCAAGGTGCGTCTGCCGCTGGTGATTGTGGGGATCGGGCTCTCGACGCTGCACCAGTCCTCGCTGGGTTCGTTGTTCCTCATCATGCCGTACAGGCTGCATCCGCTCTGGTATTCGCCGGCGCTCCCGGTGCTGTTCTTCGTGTCCGCGATCGGCCTGGGCATGATGATGGTGCTCTTCGAGAGCCATCTCACCGCCTATATTTACCGCCGCAAACCCGAGACGGAATTGCTGGCCGAACTGGGCGGCGCGGCGCGGTGGGTCCTGGTTCTCTATCTCGCCCTGAGGTTCGGCGATCTTGCCGCGCGCGGCCAGCTCCACCGGCTCTGGGCAGCCGGATGGCAAGTGGAACTGTTCTGGCTCGAGCTGGCGGCCATGGCGATCGTTCCCGCCGCCCTGCTGTTCATCCCGCGGGTCAGATACGCACAGGCGGGCCAGTGGACGGTTGCGGTGCTGGGAGTGCTCGGGGTCGTGCTGAACCGCATCGATGTCGGCGGGCTGGCGCACACGCGGCGAAGCGAGGATTTCTACGTGCCCGCCTGGACGGAAATCGCGATCACGTTGGGCATCCTCGCCGCGGCGGTGCTGGCGTTCCTGTTCATGGTGGAGCGCTTCAAGGTTTGGGAACACCGCCCCGCCGATCCCGAGGCCGATCCGCTCAAGCTGCCCGAGTTCGACAGCGTGGGGACTACCTGGCTGGGCGTTCCCGCAGTGGCCGCGCGCACGATATACTCGCTTGCGTTCATTGTTGCCGCCTCCGCCGGATTTGCGTTCCTCGCGCCCGGCGCGGCGGCGAGCCGCGGCGTCGATCCGGCGCCAGTCCACCATGCCCGCGGCGGAGAGACACTGTGGATTGACGGGAACCTCGACGGCTACGGGGTGGCGTTCAAGCACGAGGACCACGGGCAGCGCAACGGTGTCAAGGCTCCCTGCGTTATGTGTCACCACATGAACTTGCCGCGCGACCGGAATTCCGGATGCAGCCGGTGCCACCGCGACATGTATCAGCCGGCCGATGCCTTCCAGCACGACTGGCACGCATCGCCCACGGGCGCCCGGCTGGGCTGTTCCGAGTGTCACCGCCGGGGAGAGCCGCGCAGCGCGGCCACGGCCAAGCCCTGCGATCGGTGCCACAAAGACCTCGTGCCCGCGGGGGCCACGATCAAGGTGAAGCAGTACCGCGCCGTATCCTACGTGCAGGCGATGCACGAGCTGTGCGTCGGGTGCCATGCGAAGGCGGCGAAAGAGCAAAACAAACCGGACCTGGCGCGTTGCGCAATGTGCCATAAAGAGAGACGGGATGCCGTGGATGTCGGCAATCTTGCCTTTTACGGGAGCGGGCCGGTGGGCAAGCAGGTCATGTTGCCTCCGGTCCCCAGGCCATGAGCGATCTGCCCCATCACGAGCTGGACGCCCTGCTCGGCAGAGGGCTGTTCGAGCAGGTTCCCTTCAACGTGGCGGTGATCGACCGCGATTTCAACGTGGTCGCCGCGAACGGGAGCTTTGAGGAATACTTCGGCGACTGGCGCGGCCGGCGGTGCCACGAAGTGTACAAGGGTTCGGCCGAGCGCTGTGAACACTGCCAGGCGCAGGCGACCTTTGCGGACCGGCGCGCGCGCGTCTCCGATGAAACCGGAGTCGATCGTCACGGGCGCACCTGCCACTACGTCGTTCATCTCGCGCCCCTGGGGGATGAAGACGGCCAGGTGAAGTACGTCGTCGAAATGACCTCCGACCTGACCGAGACTCGGCGCTGGCAGCGCGAGTACAACCTGCTTTTCGAGCGGGTGCCGTGCTATGTGCTCGTCGTGGACCGCGACTACCACGTGATCCGGGCCAACGAGACCTTCCGGCGGGCCTTCGGCGAGACCGCGGGCAAGTTTTGCTATGAGCTCTGCAAGCGCCGCGAGGAACCCTGCGTAAACTGCCCCGCCGCGTTAACATTCGCGGATGGGGCCGATCACGTCTCCACCGAGAGCGGCGTCCGTCAGGACGGTTCGCCTGCGCATTACATCGTGACTGCGACGCCGTTGTCGCGCGGCGAGGGCGGAGTGGCGCACGTGATCGAAATGGCCACCGATATCACCGGCGTACGAAAGTTGGAACGGGAGTTGCAAAAGGCCCAGGATTTCTATGAGAGTCTCGTCCGCAACTCCACCTCCGGCATCCTGGCCGTCGACGCGGCGGGCGACCCAAGAGTAGTGAATCCCGCTGCAAGGGCGCTGTTGAGCTGGAAGGCGAAGCAACTGCCGGCGGCTGATTGGCTGAAACGCACGCTGCCTCCGGAGTTCTTCGGGATCGAGGGCGGGGCGCCGCTCAACCTGGCCGAAGCCCTGCTCCGGCCTCCCGATGCGCCCGAGGTCCCGGTCAGGTTCTCCGCGGTGGAGTTGAGCAGCCGCGGCAGGCGCATTGGGCGCGCCGCGTTCATGGAGGATCTCCGGGAAATCAAGCGGCTCGAGCAGGAGAAACTGGAAGCCGAGCGCTTGGCCGCCGTCGGGCAGACGGTGGCCGGACTCGCCCATACGATCAAGAACCTCTTGATGGGACTGGAAGGCGGAATGTACATGGTGGACAGCGGCTTCCACCGCAACGACGCCAAGCGGATCGCCGATGGCTGGGAAGTCCTTCAGCGCAACCTGCAGAAGACCACCACCCTCGTAAAGGATTTCCTCGGCTTTGCCAAGGGCCGGTTGCCGGAGTTGCGAACGGTCGCCCCGAACGCGATCGCGGGTGGAATCGTCGACCTGTATCGCGACACCGCTAGATTGCAGGGTGTCGAAGTCGTGCTGGATGCGGGCGCGGACGTGCGTGAAGCTCCGCTGGATTGCAAGGGTATGGAGACGAGCCTGACCAACCTGATCTCCAACGCCATCGACGCCGCGGCGATGCGCGAAGAGGGCGGCGGGAAAGTCCTCCTGCGGACTAGGGACGAGTCGGACGACCTCGTCTTCGAGGTGATCGATAACGGCTGTGGGATGGATTGGGAAGTCAAAGGCAAGGTGTTCACGACCTTCTTCACCACCAAAGGCGGCAAAGGCACGGGCCTCGGGCTCCTGACCACGCGCAAGATCGTGCACGAGCACGGCGGCCGCATCGAGGTGGAGTCCACGCCCGGCCAGGGCTCGGTTTTCCGGATCCGCCTGCCGCGCAAGCGCCTTTTGACGCTCGCGGCGGCGGCAAGCGCGGCGAAAGGCGCGCCGGAGGTGAGATCATGACCGATGGAATGGAGAAACGCGTTCTGGTTGTGGACGACGAGGCGGACGTCCGCGATTACCTGAGGATCGCTCTTGAAGACGCCGGCTTTTTGGTGGACACGGCTGCGGATGGCTTGCAGGCGCTCGAAGCCGTCAGACGCAGCCCGCCGGATCTGATCTCTCTTGACCTGGTGATGCCCCGCCATTCCGGCGCGAGATTCTATCGCGAGCTCCAGAAGGACAAGCGATTGTCCAAGATACCCGTCCTGATCGTCACCGGCCACGCACGCGACGAGATGGGCAAAGCCGATTTTGACGAGATGACCATGTCCGGCCCGGGCGTCTACCTGGAAAAACCGGTGCGCCCGGCAACGTATGTCGCGGCGGTCCGCAGGTTGCTGGGAGCCGAAATCCCCGAAGCGCCGGAGCCCGAGCCGGAAGACCTGCGGCGCGAGTTGTCTCGGGCGGTGTTCTCGGCCGACCGCGACACCTTGCAGCGGGCGCTAGACGCCATGAAGAAGAAGTAGGAGGATTGGCATGGAGGAACGAACAGCCAAGAAAATCCTGATCGTCGATGACGAATCGGACGTGCTGGCCTACCTGGGGGCGTTTTTCGCAGACAGTGGTTTCTCCGTCAGTTTCGCCACGGACGGCAAGGAGGGCTTCGAGAAGGCCAAGGCGGAGCATCCCGACCTGATCACTCTCGACATCACGATGCCGGAGGAATCCGGCGTGCGCATGTTCCGCAATTTGCAGGAGGACGCCGAGACCGCCGGCATCCCGGTGGTGATCCTGACCGGCGTGTCCCACGATTTCAAGCGGTTTATCGAGACCCGCAGCCAGGTGCACCCGCCGGCGGGCTACTTCGATAAGCCGCCCGACCGCGAACAACTGCTAGCGAAAATCCGCGAAATCCTCGGCGCGCCGCGCCCGTAATTGACGCCGCTTCAAGCTGGCAGCGCCGCTCGCAATGTGAGCTAGGCATGGAAGAGCCGAAACCGATGGCTCGGGGGTGTGACATGGCATCAAGGGTGCTGAATCAACTCGCCATCTGCTGCGTGCTTGCGAGCGGCATTGGCGCGGCTCAGGACGTCTATGTGGCGGGATTCGCCGCAAAGAAGCTATATCGGCTGACACCCGACAGACTGGTCAAGTCGATCCCGCTGCCGGGCAATCCGCTGGATCTCGTGTTTTCCGGGGACGGCCAGTATCTTTATGTGTCTGAGCCTAACCGGGACGGCGTCTCCGTTCTTCGGACCTCGGATGACTCCGTCGTGGCTCTGATCCCGACTCCGTCTTCTCCGGCCAAAATGGCCGTCGGGAATGCGGACACGCGACTGTACGTCGCCAACGACAGTGTAGCGCCGCCGCACGTGACCATCGTTGACATCGCCAAGTGTTCTCAGGGCCGCAAGAACTCCGTTCTGGGTTCCATCGACATCAGCGCCCACGGTGCGGGTTCGGCGTTCGCGGTGGCGACCTTCGGCGCCCTACTTGCCGTGGGTACGAGAACGGGACATGTGCTGCTGTACGACACCGCGGTCTTCCCTCCCGCGTTCATTAGCGTGCGGGCCATCGGGTCGAGGGTCAGGCACGTCATATTCTCGCCGTTTGGGACAAAGCTGTACGTCCTCCTGGGTGGATCTGCGCTGGAAAACGACGACAGCGGGGGCGTTACGCCGCCCGGGAATCTGCACGTTCTGCGCGTGCCCACGCTGGAGTTGAAAAAGGTGGTGTCCGCCGGCCGGAGCGGGTTGCGATGGGCAGCGCTCGTCGGGGCGTCTCATCTGTACGTAACCGACGTGCGCGGGTGGCTTCACACGATTGACGTGGGCAGCGATGCGGTCACAGGCAGCGCCGCTGTCGGGCGGCAGCTATCCGGCATCGCGGCGACCGATAACCGCCTCTTTGTCGCCGATATTGAGGAGGACCTGCTTCGGACGATCGCGCCGGCGGCGCGTGATCGGCAAGCCCAAGTCGTGGGCTCGGTCTCCCTGGAGCGTCATGCGGCGCCGACTGGCGTGGCCGTGCTGCCGGCGAACCGGGCGGCGAGTAGTGACCGCGTGCGATGATCCCGACGTCCCACGATGCCTCTACCAGTGCACTTCCCGATATCCGGCGTTGACTGTTCGCTATTGATTCCGCCGGTGGTGGCATTTGTCATCTCCGCGCTGACCGCGTCGGCAGGTGTCTCCGGCGCGTTTCTGCTCTTGCCCTTTCAAGTCAGCGTGCTTGGTTTTGCGAGTCCAGCCGTCAGCCCCACCAACCTCATCTTCAACATCGTCGCCACTCCCGGCGGCGTCTACCGCTACCTGAGGGAAGGCCGGATGGCCTGGCCGCTCGCCTGGGCGATCCTCCTCGGTACGCTGCCCGGGGTCTTTGTCGGAGCGGTCATCCGCATCCGCTTCCTGCCCGATGCACGCTCATTCAAGGCATTCGCCGGCTGCGTGCTCTGGTACCTCGGAGTGCGCCTGCTCCACCAGGCCGCCCGTCCCGCCAGCGAGGCCTGGCGGCAGTCCCTCGCGCGTGGGGCGCCGCGCGCCGTCGTCACGATGAAATGCGTTTCGATCCGCCGGGTCGAGTACGAATTCTGGAAGGAATCGTTCTCTTTCAATCCGAAAACCCTCTTGCTTCTGGGGCTTGTGGTTGGGCTCATCGGGGGCATCTACGGCATCGGCGGCGGCGCCCTCATCGCACCGTTTCTGGTGGTGGTCGTGGGCCTTCCTTTGTACACCGTCGCCGGCGCGTGCCTGCTTGCCACCTTCGTCACCTCGATAGCCGGCGTTGCGTTCTTCGAGCTGCTGGGCTTCACTTCGCTCGGCGCTGGCGCGGCCGTCCGCCCCGACTGGGCGCTGGGCGCGCTGTTCGGCATCGGCGGCCTCTTCGGCACCTACCTCGGCGCGCGCATACAGAAGTTCCTGCCCGAGCGCTGGATTCGCCTGGTCCTCGGCGTGCTGGTCACCGGCCTGGCGTTCGGCTACATCGGCCAGTTCTTGTTCCGATGACGCATCGGCGCAAGCGGGTCCTTATCGTCGGCGGAATGGCCGGCGGTGCGAGTTGCGCCGCCAGGCTGCGGCGCCTGGACGAAGATGCGGACATCGTCGTCTTCGAACGCGCGCCCTACGTCTCGCTCGGCAGTTGCGGGTTGCCGTATTCGGTCGGAAACGTGATCCCGGATGAGAGCAGGTTGTTCGTCGCCTCGCCCGAACTGTTGCAGGAGCGCTTCAGGGTTGAGGTCCGCACCGAGCACGAGGTTGTGGCAATCGACCGCGCGCGTGGCGAGATCGCAGTCCGCGATCTCCGAAAGGGGCAGACGCGCCGCGAACCGTACGATGCGCTCGTCCTTTCCCCCGGCGCCGCTCCACTCCGGCCGCCCTTGCCCGGCATCGACCTGCCAGGCATCTTCACGCTGCGGACGCTGGCGGACACCCACTGCCTGAAGGCGTGGATCGAGACCCGCCATCCGGCGCGCGCCGTGATCGTCGGCGGCGGCCTCATCGGGCTCGAGATGGCGGAGAACCTCGTCCGCCGCGGCTTGGCCGTGACCATCATCGAGGCGCTGCCGCAATTGCTCCCGCTGCTCGATGCGGAAATGGCGGAGCCTGTCAGCCGGCACCTGGAAAGCAATCGCGTCACGCTTCACCTTGGCGACGGCGTGGCCGGGTTCGAGTCACGCTCCGGTGGCGGGATCCAGGTGTGGACGGCGTCCGGAGTGCCCCATCCGGCGGATGTCGTCGTGCTGGCACTGGGTGTCCGGCCCGAAACCACGCTCGCCGCGGCTGCCGGCTTGGAAATCGGGAAGAAGGGCGGCATCCGTGTGGATAGCTCGATGCGCACCAGCGACCCGAGCATTTGGGCCGTTGGGGACGCGGTGGAGGTCCGCGACGTCGTGACCGGCGAGTGGTGCGTGGTTCCCATGGCAGGTCCCGCCAACCGCCAGGGCCGCGTGGCGGCCGATTCGATCTGCGGCCGGCCCGCCAGGTTTCGCGGAGTCCAGTCGACCGTCGTTTGCGGCGTGTTCGGGTTGACGGTGGCCCTCACCGGCGCCTCCGAGAAGGCCCTGCGCCGCGCTGGCATTTGCGGCTACCAAGCGATTTACGTCCATCCCGCCAGCCATGCCGGATATTACCCTGGCGCCAAGCCCATCCACATGAAGCTGGTCTTCGCCGCCAAGGATAACCGCATCCTCGGCGCGCAGGCGGTAGGGGAGGATGGCGTGGACAAGAGGATCGATGTCCTGGCGATGGCAATCCAGAAGCAGGCCACCGTCTTCGATCTCGAGGAGTGCGAGTTGTGCTATGCGCCGCAGTTCGGCTCCGCCAAGGATCCGGTGAACATGGCGGGAATGGTCGCGGCGAACGTCCTGCGGGGCGACATGCCTGTGGCGTCGTGGGAGCAACTCAGTGGAACCCAGGCGATCATCCTGGACGTGCGCGATCCGGACGAGTACGCCGCGGGTCACATCGAGGGCGCCATCAATGTGCCCTTGAATCAGTTGCGGGAGCGGTTGCGCGAACTCCCACGCGACCGGGAAATCTGGGTGAACTGCGCCGTCGGCCAGCGGTCCTACTACGCCCAGCGGCTGCTCCTGCAACACGGGTTTCAGGTCCGTAACCTGTCCGGAGGATACGAGACCTACTGGGGCTGGAACCCTTGATCGCGGGACCGACGCTTCACCGCGGCAAGGGAAATGCCGATCCGAGGCGGGAGCGGAGAAAATCATTCAACAGCCTGCGATCTCCGACCTCGATCGGTTCCATTACTCCGTCCCGATACATTTCGGACAGGGTTTTCCGGATGCGGCGGCCGTCCCAGGCCAGCGCGATCATCTCTTTTCGCAATTCGCCGAACAGGTTGACTAGCTCGGCATATTCCGGCCCGTATCGATGTTCAAGTTCCTCGCGGAGCACTCCGGCCAGGGCGGGACAGCGCCCCTCCGTCGCCACCGCAAGCGTCAGGTCGCCGCGGCGCAACGTAGCCGGCACCGTGAAGGTGCACAAGGCCGGCCGGTCGACCACGTTGACCAGCACGTTCAGCGACACGGCATCTTTGGCAACGCGAGCGTTGAGAGCTTCGTCGTCGGTCGCCGCGATTGTCAGAAACGCTCCGTAGAGGTCCTCCGTCCTATAGGGTCTCCATAGTCCCAGGATTCGCTTCTCCTCAGCCAGCGCCACGATCCGATCATGGGCGCGAGGAGCGATCACGGTCACGCTTGCCTTGGCCGCCAGGAGATCATCGACCTTTCGGCTCGCGACCGCGCCACCGCCAACTACCACGGCCAGTCTCCCTTCCAGGACCAGGTTGACCATGTAGCTCATGAGGATACTATAGCGTGACCACTTGCGCTCTCGGCGGCTGCCGCACGCAGCAATCGCGTGCTGCGGGAGTGAGTCCAGACCGTCGCGGCTCGAGCGCGGGCGGTCTGGGTGGCAGGGCGTGCTGTGATCCGCTCGCCCGCCCACTCCCGGCCACCGCAGCCATGTGAGGAACCGGGTCGGGGTCAGGCGTGGTCGGCCGGGGCAGGCTCGTCGATAGCGAGCCCCATCACCCCCGGAACCGCACAGACCACCCTTTGGACCTCCTCCAACTGCTCGAAAAGCTCTCCCCGAATCGAAACCGACCCGCCGCTGGCTACTACCTCGACTTCGAGATTCGAGGTAAACGGATTCAGCGCCAACTCGGCCCGCACACGACTGGCGAGCGCGAGGTCATTCATCGCCGCCTGGCATTCCGGCGAGAATTCGAAGCCGCCGCGCTGTTCGAGCATTGAGATGACGACCAGGCAGGTCTGGTCGATGCTGATATCCTCCAGGTTTATGACGAGGTGGTAGAGCGAGGGATCTCCCCAGTCCACCCCATAAAGGAACTGCGTCCACTGGCGGCGGTCCCGATCCATTTTCTCGATGTGCGCGACGGCCTCCGTACGGCCCAGCTTCAACCGATCCTGGGCCATGCGGATGCGGAAGTCCATAGGCGCGATGATCCGCAAGCGGAGCAGCCCAGGTGCTCCCCGCAGCAACAGGTGGCCGGCGAGCCCGTGATAGATCGCTTGTCCCGTGCGGACCTCTTCCATGAGGGCCGCCTGAATCAGGGCCAGGTAGATGTACCTCTTATGGTTGAACCGGCCCGGAACGGTGGGGGGCTCTTCCAGGGCCGTGCGGAGTTCCTGCTGGGATACGCGCTGTGCCGCGGCTCTCTCGACGAGTACATCCCGGTCGATGCACCGGTAGCCGAGTCTACGGCTCAAGCATTCGGCGAGCATTTTGCCGCCGCTGAAGGTCCCCCTGGAAATGGTGATGATCGACATGGTTCGCGCGCGCCCCTTTCCGTCTTCGAATGCTGGACAAGAGTTCTTATACACCTTTCCGCTTCCCGGTGCAAGGCCAGGGCCAACTCGAGAGCCCTGGCAGCCCGGCATCCGCCGGTGGCGGCCCCGTTCCCGGATGTAGCCCTCCTTAATGCTTGGGAGACGCGGAGCACGGCGCTGGGAGCATCGGCCAGATCCGCTGGCCAGGGCCTCCGGGCTCGGGATCCCAGTGCGCCGTGGCTGAGTTGAGCGGCCCAGCAGCGTTCCTTGGCTTTCGCAATCCGGACGAAGCCGTGGTGGAAGCTCGGACCGCTTCGCTTGCGGTCTTCTGGGCAATTCTGGGTAATCCGCGACGGCGGGCCAAGTGACTTGGGACGAGGCTGGGGCCATGGCAGCCGGCTGGGAAGCGGCTGGGTTCCGGCCGGGGCCAGGGCTGCGGCGGGTCGTCGGCGAATTGATCGAAACAGAATCTCCGGACCGTTGGCGGCCAAGCATCGAATACACCGACTTCGGCGAGCCTCTCCGCAAGACCATCGCTGCCGCCTGCGCGGAAGTCCAGGACGCGAAGATCTCCGACGTGCGTTGTCCTCTTCCGGTCGGTCGACCCCGGGGGCGCTGGCGTCGGCACTGTGTGCAATCAGGTCCAAGGATGCAGAGGATCTGGAGGATTGGGAGGATTCAACGGAACCCAAATTGAATAGGTTGCGTGTTTTCAATGCCGCTTCAGGGTTCGAATCTCTCTCTCTCCGCTACTTAAAATCAATAACTTACGGAACAGGCCTGGGCTCGCGCGTGCAATCGGGCCAAGCTCGATGTCTCTCTCCGCAGTTCCCCCCAGTCGACGAAACCCCATCGGGAACTTGGCTCCGCAGCGCAGTGCGCTGGCATGTTGCGGTGTGCTGCCGCTGTCGCCGAACGACGACCGGATCCGTCTCGCGGTCTATCGCGCGATATACGGGCACAGCGGCGATTCCGCCGAAACCACACCGGCAACGGCAAGTGCAGCCACTTTCAGAACCGACTCGAGTTTCATGTTTCACCTTCTTCTTCAAGCTTCTGTTCCCCGGGTGGATTGGCATTTAGCCGTTGCGCGCTCCGGCGCCGGCCAGAGCTATCAGGCCACGAACCGATTTCGGCCACCGGCGGTCGAACGGAGGACCGCCCGACCGCGAGCCCCAACCGTCAAGGAGGGGGCACGCTCTCCGGCGCACCACACTACCAGCCTGGTGGCCGGTCTGGTCTTTGCCCCGCGCGCGCAGTGCACCAAGCATCCCCGGCCGCAGTTCCAGTACAATTGGGTATTCGCGGCGAGCACGGCAGGGCCCCCTCCGGGCCGCCCAAGAAGGACCATTTCGGTTTTGTTCCGAATCGGAGTGCCCGTCCGTAATGGAGATAGAGGAGTTCGAAGGTGCATATCGGAGGCATGGCGCTGCGGTCCTCGGCTACGCCCGGCGCTGCGTCGGCCGGCCCGACGTCGCGGAAGAGATCGCCAGCCAGGCCTTCCTGGAACTCTTCCGGAATGTCGAAAGAATCGACGAGCAGCAACTTCCCTCCTGGCTCTATGCCGTGGTCAAGAACCGAGCCATCGACTATTGGCGGCATCACAAGCTGGAGACCGAGTTCGCCGAGCGCCAGCGGGACGTCTTCCAACCGGCGGAACTCTCCGCCGACTGGGGACTTCTGGAGAGCAGGGACTTGAACGCCGCCCACCGGATCTGCCTGACCCTCCGCTATGTTCACGGTATGAGCCGGGAGGAGATCGCGACATTTACGGGCCTGCGGGAAACCCAGGTGAAAGGCTACTTGCGATACGGATTGGAGTTGCTTCGCAAGACCTTGGCCGAGCGCCGGGGGGAGGCACAGGGATGAGCGGTCGAATTCACGACCTCGACCCCGACGAAATCGGGTTCCTGGACGAACTCGCCGGCTCCGCTCCTCGCACGGAGCGCCCGCCGGCTGTGTGCCCTTCCCCCGCGCGCCTCCAGGCGTTCTCCGCCGGCGCCCTGCCCGAGGAGCAGAAACAGGCGATGGACCTCCACCTGACCGGGTGCGCCGCTTGCCGCCGCCTGGTTCAGGACCTGGCCCAGTGGCCGGGCCCCGCTCCCGAGCCACGGGACGTGGACACGCTCTGGCGGCGCCTGCAACAGCAGTTGCCCAAGCAGCACCGGAGGTGGGCGCCGTGGCGGACCTGGACTTACAGGACGTGGCTGCCGGTGGCTGCGGCGGCGGCGATGTCGCTGTTGCTCACCGTCAACCTCCTCCCGGTACTTTCCTCCACCGTCGCGCCACCGCGACCGCGGATGGCCTCCATCGCCTCCCCGGCCTATGACCTGTGGGCCATCGCGGCGGTCGAGAAACCCCCGCTCCGTCTGCCGCTCGACGGACTCCTGCTCTGGCGCGGCTCGGGGCAGCCCTCTCCGCCCGCATCCACCCGGGAGATTGCCGCCGCCTTGGCTCCTTACGAGAAGGGGGACTTCCGGGAAGCCGCAGATCGGCTCGCTCCCCTCGCCAGTCGCTATCCTGAGATCTTCGAGGTGGCGTTCTACCGCGGCGTGTGCCTGCTGTTGACCGGGCGTCCCGAGGATGCCGTGGCTCCACTCGCGCAGGCCAGAACCCTCGGCGACCCGGCCCAGCGTGAGGAGGCCTCCTGGTATCTTTCGCTGGCCCACTTGCGGGCCGGAACGGTACGGCAGGCTCGCCCGCACCTGGAGCAGTTGTGCTCCGGCGGCGCCCTGCACTCTGCCTCCGCCTGCCTCGCGCTCCGCCAGTTGGCCTCGCCCGCCTTCGCCTCGCCTCAGAGATAGCGGATGCTCCGCCTGGCTCTGCTCGCCTTTGCTCTCCCGCTGCTCTGTCAGGATCAGGACGCCGCCCTGGACAAAACCCTGCGTGGTCTCCTCGATGAGGGCTTCGCCTCCTTGCACCGCAAGGAATACGCCCGCGCCGAACCCACTTTCCGGAAGAGTCTGGATCTGGCTGTCTCAGCCCGCCACACGTGGGGGGAAGCGGAGGCCTTGCGCGGGCTCGGGATGATCCACAACGCGCGGGGCAACTTCCGGGAGGCGCGGCAGGCGTTGAGCCGCGCACTCGAACTCCACCTGCGCCAGCCCCTGGATACGCTGAGCGCGGCCCGCGCGCGCAACGATCTGGCTTACACCGAGTGGGCCACCGGCAATCGCCCGGTAGCAGGTAAGCTCTATGAGGAGGCTCTGGCGGGCTTCGAGGCCGCCGGAGAGCGGACGGAGAGGGCCAAGACCCTGTACAACCTCGCCTTGCTGGCTTCACCCGCCGACGGACAGCGCCAGGCCCGGATCGCCTCGGCCATCCAGGCCGCCGAGGAACTCCAGGATGCCCATCTGTCCGGCAAGAGCTACCACCTGTGGGGAGATACGCTCTACTTTCTCGGCGATTTGCGCGGCGCCGTGGACAAGCTCGACCGGTCGCTGGCCAGGCTGGTCACACCGGCCGACCGCGGAGACCGGGCCAGGGTCCTGATCAGCCTGGGACGGCTGTACGCCACACACCAGCGTCCGGAAGCCGCCCTCGGATTCTATGAGCAAGCCTTGGCGATCCACCGCGAGCTGGGCGACCAGCAGGCGGTGGCCTACGCCCTCGGCAGTCTCTCGGCTGCGCACCGCCGTCTCGGCCATCCCTTGGAAGCACTGCGGCTGGCCCAGGAAGCCGCCCAGGTGGCCCGGCAGACCGGCTCGCGGAACCTGCTTTCCGGCGCGCTGGCCAACCTCGCCACGCTTCACCTGGCGAAGCAGGAATACGAAGCCGCTCGCGGGCTCCTTCAGGAATCGCTCCAGTTGTATCCCGACGCGGCGGGCGCGAGACTTGTCTCGCTGGCAAATGCCTACCTCGGGCTGCGACAGCCTGAGGAGGCCATCCAGTCCGCCGAGAAGGCCCTGGAGATTTCGACCAAACTGGGCGCCGCGGACGTAACCCGCGACGCCCGTTACTCACGCGCCCGGGCTTTGGACGCATCCGGCCAGGGCGCCGAGGCAGTCTCCGATGTTCGCCAGGCCCTGGCCGCTCACGAGAAGCTCCGTGCCCGTATCGTCCCCACCGACTATCTGAAGCGCGGCTACGCCGAGTCCGGCGGCAGCCTGTTCGACTTCGCCATCGATTTGTACTTCCGGCAGGGATTGCCCGAAGAGGCGCTCGCCACCGCCGAACAAGCCCGCGCCCGGGCCTTTCTCGACCTGCTCGCCAGCCGCTCCTTGCAGGACCAGGCCCAGCAGGCCACCGCGCCGGGCCCTCCGCCCGGCTCCGCCCAGCCGGGAACCGAAGAGCCGCACATCGCCAGCCTCGCCGCCGCTCCGCAGCCCTCCGTGGCTTCCATTCGTCAGACCGCGGAAGCCATGCAAACCACCGTCCTCACCTACTGGGTCGGCAGGCGGGCGACCTTCATCTGGGCCATCCCGCCGCGCGGCGAAATCAAGGCCGCCCGGGTCCCGGTCGCGCCCGGCCGCATCGAGGAACTCGTTCGCCGGGCCGCGGGCCACTTCCCGGATGCTCCACGCCGCGGCCCCGCACGGCCGGCCATTGGGGAGGACGCCGATGTGCTCCGGGAACTCCACCGTCTCCTGGTGCAGCCTGTGGCGAGTTGCCTCCGCGCCGCGCCTCACACCGCGCTTTTGATCGTGCCGCACGGTCCACTGCACCGCCTGTCGTTCGCTTCCTTGAAGGACGCGAGCAACCGCTACCTGCTCGAAGACCACGTCTTGAGCTACGCTCCCGCGGTCTCTCTTCTCTCTTCCGCCGGCGGCGCTTCGACGCCCCCGCTGCCCTTCCCGCCAGGCTACCTCCTGGTTTCGGACCCGCGCGGGATGCCGCCCGGCCCGGATGGCCGCCCGCTGCCTGCTCTTCCGGGCGCGAAGCGGGAGTCGGCCTCCGTCGCCGCGATCCTCGAAGGACAGCGCGTCACGATGCTCGGCGGACCCGCGGCGGCGGAGCCCGCGGTTCGGGAACAGATGCCCCTGCACCGCGTGATCCACTTCGCCACGCATGGCGTGCTGATCGACGATCGGCCGTTCGATTCCTTCCTCGCCCTGGGCGGCCGCTCCGCCGCTGGGCCGGAGGACGGCCGCCTCACCGTGCGCGAGATCTACGACCTCCATCTCAACGCCGACCTCGTCGTCCTCAGCGCCTGCCGGACCGCGGATGGTCCCATCACCGGCGACGGTATTGTGGGCCTGACCCGCGCCTTCTTCTACGCCGGAGCGAGCAGCCTGCTGGCCACGCTGTGGGATGTCGCCGACGAGCCCGCCCGCCTGTTGGTCACCAGCTTCTATCGCCACCTCTCCGGAGGCCGGACCAAGAGCGAAGCCCTGCGCGAGGCTCAACTCGAACTGCTGACCGCTCTGCGCCAGGGGCGGGTCCGCGTGTCCACTCCCCTGGGCGACACCGTCTTGCCCGAACACCCCGTCTTCTGGTCCGGTTTCGTCATCCTCGGACGGCCCTAACTCGCCCAACAAAAATCCCGCCCGGTTTGGTCCGAATACCCCTCCCCCGCCGTAATGAGTAACGTGGTGCGATTGCGGACCGCGACGCTCCACATCCGGGAGGAGAATGATGATTCATCGCCTTCGTCGTGTGTTTTTGGCCCTACTGGCCGGCACAGCCGTGGCAGCGGCCGGCCCGATGCTCTACTCCATCACCAGCCTCGACGGAGGCGACTTCTCGTTGTCGAGCATCAGCCCGGCGGGACAACTCAACATGCTGTTCCCCCTCGGCGCAGGCTTCACGGGCGGCCTCGCCTTCGATCCCTCATCCAACCTGTTCTACGCCGTTTCCAGCGACGAGAATGCCGCCTCGACCCTCAACTCCATTTCCTGGACCGGTGAGGTCACACCGCTCTTCTCTCTCGGATACGGTTTCTTCGGCGGGCTGGCGTACGCCGGCGCTCCGGGCACGTTCTACGCCATCGGCGGCGATGCGAACGGCGTCCAGCGCAGCCTGTACTCCATCAGCCTCGCCGGCGGCGGATCGGCAACCCTCATCGAGGACCTGGAGGACGGCAGCCTCTCCTACGACGGCGGCCTGGCCTACGCGGGGGGGCTCTACGTGATCGGCAGCGACGGCGCGCACTGGGGCGTGTATTCCTATCCCCCGATGGTTACGGCCATCGAGCTCGGAGGCATGTTCCGCAGCGTCTTTTTCCCCGCTGCCGGCGGCTTGGCCCACGATCCGGTCGCGGACTCCTGGTGGGCCCTGGCCATCGATAACCAAACCCTCGCGCCGCGACTCGTGAACTTCAATTCGTCCGCCCCCATCTCGACGTTTTCGCTTTCGTCCGGCCCGACCGGCCTGACGTTTGCCGAGGATCTCAGCGGAGGCCCCGGCAACGTGCCCGAGCCCGGTAGCGCCCTGCTGTTCGCCCTGGGCCTGGTCGCCATTCTCGTACTCAGACGGCGGGCGTGATGCCCCCAATTACAAGGAGCGATGTCATGAACAAACTGAGAGCGGATTCTTTTCGCGCGGCGTCCCGGCTGGCCGTCGCGGGCATACTGTTGCTGGTGTTCGCATGCGGGGCCTGGAGCCAGACCGTCTACTCGTCCCCGGTCAGGGTCACCAACACGCCGCTGCCTGTTGCGGCGGCGAGTGACGCCCCGTTGTACGTCGCCCCGGCGGGCGGCAAGATGTCGGTGCAAGTGGGCAATACGGTCAACGTGACAGCCCCCTCCCCGCTGGCCGTGACGGCCCCCTCCCCGCTGCCGGTGACGATGAGCGGGACCCTGCCGGTCGCCCAGCAGGGAACGGTTACCGTCACCCCCTCGGGCGGAGAGATGCCCGTCACGGGCACCGTGGCCATCCATGGCACGCCCACCGTGGCCCTCAGCGGCACACCCCAGGTGACCTTGAGCGGAACCCCCGAGGTGACCTTGAGCACCACGGGGAACACGGTAAAACTCGCTGGGACCCCATACCAGCACCAATGGCAAGTGGATCTTATCGGGGGCTATGCCACCAACTGGTTTCTGCTGCCATACCCGACACAAGCGGTGGAAGCCGAAACCGTGACGGTGAGGTGTACCTTCGCGGTCGGGCAAAAACCGGTATCCGCAATCTTCCTGGTGGATTATCCCCCCCACCCCGACGGCCTGGAGGTGAGCTTCCCGATTCCGATGACGTTCCAAGGGTCATCCCCGGATTTCAACGCGGACTATTGGAGCGGAGCGGTGCCAGGCAAGGTCTACATCCCTGACGACTCATATATAAGGGTCTACATCATTCGGACGCCCCATATTTCAGATGCAACATGTTGGGTTTCCATCGCCGGCCGGGCCGGCGCCTTCTAGACGACTCCCATCCCCAACGTCACCGAGGCCGCTTCGGTCCCGGTGACGGCCGGGGAGGCCGCGCGGGCGCCAGGGGCGGTTCCGCGCCCCACAAGAAAACCCCGCCCGGTTTGGTCCGAATACACCTCCCCCGCCGTAATGAGTAACGTGGTGTGCCCGAGCCCGGTAGCGCCCTGCTGCCCGCCCTGGGCCTGGCCGTCGCAGGCATACTGTTGCTGGTGTTCGCATGCGGGGCCTGGAGCCAGACCGTCTACTCGTCCCCGCTCAGGGTCACCAACACGCCGCTGCCTGTTGCGGCAGGGGAGACCGCCCCGTTGTACGTCACTCCGGCGGGCGGCAGGATGGCGGTGCAAGTGGTCAATTCGGCCGTCAATGTGACAGCCGCCTCCCCGTTGCCGGTGACGATGAGCGGGACCCTGCCGGTGGCCCAGCAGGGAACGGTTACCGTCGCCCCCTCGGGCGGACAGATGCCCGTCACCGGCACAGTGGCCCTCAGCGGCACGCCCCAGGTGGCCTTGAGCGGCACGGGAAACACGGTGAACCTCGGTGGAACCTTCATCGTCCGCTCATGGGATTACAATTTTCCCGGCGCCTATACCGTCAGCATTCCCATGGGCAACTTTGTGAACGCAGTCGAAGCCGACATGGTGACGTTCCATTGTTACTCGAACGCCGGGGCCAAAGTTACCAAGGCGATCATCTGGATGGATTCCCATGCCGGCGACCAGCCCAGGTTCCCATTTGTTACGATTGCAGAGACAGTCGGGGATGCAACCACAACCTGGTGGAGCGCAGCGCTGCCAGGCAAACTCTACATTCCAGCAGGGGCAGACTTGCATTTCTATTTGGACTTTCGGGAGCCGGCAACTGGACAGTGTTTTGTTGGCTTGTCTGGCCGGATGCACTAACTCCGGACGACTCCAATCCCCAACGTCACCGAGGCCGCTTCGGTCCCGGTGACGGCCGGGGAGGTAAGTAGCTGTAAACCCGCTGGCCGCGCGGGCTGTCACACAGTTCACCGGGTGCCAGCGAGGGGTGTCCCGCACGATGGCCGCGAGCCACCGGAATGGCGTGACGGTGAAGGCCAACATGGTCGCGGGCTTCATCGCGGCGGTGCAATCCGCGGTGCTCGCGATCGAGAACGAACTGGGCACGGCGGTCGCGCGCAACGACATCCGGAAGGACGGTGCGGTCGCGATCACCGGCACGAACAACGAGTTGCATCTTCAGGAATCGAGCCGCTTCCGCGTACGCGCTTGATCGCGTCTGGCCACCCAGCGTGCAGTAGCGTGCCATGCGCGACAGCAGCGCTGGCAATCCTGGCAAGCCCGGCAACGAGCAATCTGCAAGTTGCAGATTTTGTTGGCCTATCGCGGGTTCGAATCCCTCTCTCTACGTCAGTCATTTATCTTCAATCACTTAGAACGTATTGGTGTCCGTGGTGGATTCTCAGCCAGCCGCACCTCATTGAGCGGACGTGGCGTTCACGACAAATCCATTTGGCATCATCGTTGCTGTTGGGCAGGCGCAACTGGGCAAGTTCTCAGACGCCGTCTGCGAATTCTGAACTCGCCAGTATCGTCGACAGCGTGTACAACAGAGGGCTCATGGCGCGATGTAGACCTCGTCCTCTTCCGCGACCGGTCGCGCCGCTATCGTGTCGATAGCCGGTGGGGGCTGTTCCCCGGCGAGCAGATCACCGTCGAGGATACGCCGGAGCCGTGGCTCGCAGCGTCCTGGTGCAGACTCAGGCCCATTCCGCGGCTCCGCGGCTACTCGAACCGATACACGCTGTAGGTGCGCGGCGGCTGAAGAACTTCGAAGACCGTCGTGTCGCCGTCCACATATCCGCGCAGCTCGACGTCGGTCCGCAGGTCGAACAGCCTGGCGGATGCCTTCTTGACGACGATCTTGTACCGCGTCGGGGTCGGCTGATAGGACCGGGTGACAAACGTGTTGTCGTCGTACACGAACAGGCAGATCTTGGCGGGGCTGTCCAGGTACACCGGAATCTCCTGCATCAGGTCCCGCCGGATTTGCGACAGGACTTCCTGCGGAAACTGATAAAGATCGCTGGCGTTCTCTGGTAGGTCAGGATATAGAACTTGCCCTTGTCCAGCCCCCTCACGCGCAGCAAAACCGGATAGCGGCTATCGTCTTTGTAAATCGACTGGATGATCTTTTCGGAGTCCACCGATCCGTACGCTAGCTGCGGAAGGACGATGTCGCTCTGGGAGTAGTGGTTGGCCGGCTCCTCGTCCATGATTCGCCGGAACGTGAATTTATTCGCGATGACATTGCGGCCGGTATACTCGACCTCGACGACCTTTTCGATACCTTTGCCCTGCAGCGCCTTGAGCAGCCCGGTGGTGATCACCACGGTTTTATTGCCGTTCAGGTGCTTCCAGATCTTGTCCACGATCTGCGGGTTGAACTTGGCATGCTCTGTAAGCAGGATCGTGTCGCGGTCGTCTGGGAATTCCGGGTACAGGTCCACCATCAGACAAACAGAAATCAAGAAAACTGTTCGGAATGCGAAAATAGGATCCCGCCTCGAAGAGGAACCGGAAACCGGTCTCAATCAGCCTGGCGCGGCCCTGGACCGGCCCGGCCTTTCACCTACTTCCGAACCGGCTGTTATGGAGGACTCCCAACCCCAAGCTTTCTCAAAATGGTCATCATCGGGCACCAGTTCGTGAAAGCGGACTGAAACAGATTGAGTCCGACGAACGCGGTGAACAGATACCAGTACGGGCTCACCCAATAACCCAGCGCGAGGCTCAACAGTACAAACGCGCCGGCGATCATACGCAGGTAACGATCCATGGTCATGCGAGCTTCCTCCTTCCCTTGTTGAACAGATAGAACAAAACCGGGACGGTCATGCGCGAGAGCAGCAGCGACGCGACCTCGCCCGCCATCAGCGCAATGGCCAGGCCCTGGAAAATGGGATCGAAAAGAATCACCGACGAGCCGACCACCACCGCAGCGGCAGTGAGCATCATCGGACGGAAGCGAACCGCTCCGGCATCGATCACGGCTTGGTCGAGTGGCATGCCCTCGGCCAAACGCAGTTCGATGAAGTCCACCAGGATGATCGAGTTCCTCACCACGATGCCGGCGCCGGCGATGAAGCCGATCATCGAGGTGGCCGTGAAGAAGGCATGCATCAGACCGTGTGCGGGCAGGATGCCGACGAGCGAGAACGGGATCGCGGCCATGATGATCAGCGGCGTCAGGAACGACTGGAACCATCCGACGACCAGCCCATAGATCAGGATCAGCACGGCGGCGAAGGCGATGCCGAGATCGCGAAAAACCTCGTACGTGATATGCCACTCGCCGTCCCACTTCATCGAGTAACGCCCGGGATCGGAGGGCAGCGCCGCCATGTGCTGCTCGATCCGATAGCCTTCCGGGATTTGGAGTTTGTCGATCTCCGGGCCGAGTTTGAGGATCGGGTAAACCGGACTCTCGATCTTGCCGGCGATGTCGGCGGTCACGTACGTCACCGGCATCAGGTTCTTGTGGTAGATGCTCTTGTCCTCGACCAGTTTTTGGAAGCGCACCAGTTCCCCGAGCGCCACCTGACGTCCGTTGCGCCCGGCGATCTTCAGGCTCCGGATGCGCTGGAGATCGGACCGCGTGGCGCGGTCCAGACGCACGGTGAGGGCGACGTCTTCCTTCTCCGCGTCCTGATGCAGGAGGCCGGCCGGGTAACCGGCGAGAGCCACTTGCATGGCGCGCGCGACGTCGTCCTCGGAAATCCCGTTGATGGCGGCCTTTTCCTCGTCGACGGACAAACTGTACTTCGGCTGATCGTCTTCCACGTACCAGTCGACGTCGACGACGCCCTCGGTCCGCTGGAACAGATCGCGGATGCGCCGCGCCAGGGCGATCCTCCCATTCATGCCGGGGCCGTACACCTCCGCGACCAGCGTTTCGAGCACCGGAGGACCGGGCGGCACTTCGGCCACCTTGATCCGCGCTCCATAGCGCTTGGCGATGGGCTCGATGCGCTGGCGCACCTGCTTGGCGATATCGTGGCTTTGAAGATCGCGCGCACCCTTCGGCAGCAGATTCACCTGAATGTCCGCCACATTGGGGCCGCGCCGCAGGTAGTAGTGGCGCACCAGTCCATTGAAGTTGTAGGGCGACGCCGTTCCCACATACGTCTGGACGTTCACCACCTCGGGCTGCTTCTGCGTCTCTTCGGCGAGCAGTTGCGTCACCCGCGCCGTTTCCTCGAGCGTCGTGCCGTTGGGCATATCGACGATCACCTGGAACTCGCTCTTATTGTCGAACGGCAGCATCTTGACCCTGACGAAGCCGAAATACAACAGCGAGACGGAGGCCAGCAGCAGGACCACCACGCCGCCGACGAAGCTCCACCGCAGGACGGCCCGGTGCAGGAGGCTGCCCATGAACCGCCGGTAAAGCCGCGTCGCGAAGTGCTCCCGTTCGCCCTCGTGATGCCCGCCCGGCTTGAGGATCCGCACCGCGGCCCACGGCGTCACTATGAAGGCCACCATCAGCGAGAAGAGCATCGCGGCGCTGGCGCCGATCGGGATGGGGCGCATGTACGGTCCCATCAGGCCACCGACGAACGCCATCGGCAGGATGGCGGCGACCACTGCCAGCGTGGCTAATATGGTGGGATTCCCGACCTCGTTCACCGCCTCGACGGCGACATCGAACGACGGCCTGTCGCGATTGGCCGGCATCCGCCAGTGGCGCGCGATGTTCTCCACCACCACAATAGCGTCGTCCACCAGGATGCCGATGGAGAAGATCAGTGCAAAGAGCGTGATCCGATTCAGCGTGTAGCCGTAAAGATAAAACACGGTCAGTGTCAGCGCCAGCGTCACCGGAATGGCGGTGAACACAATCAGCGATTCGCGCAGGCCCAGCGTGATCGCAATGAGGAGACTCACCGAAATCACGGCGATCAGCATGTGCCACAGCAGCTCGTTCGATTTCTCCTTCGCCGTGTCGCCGTAATTCCGCGTGATGGTCATCTCGACGTCGGATGGGATGACAGTGCCCCGCAGCGGTTCCAGGCGATGCAGGACGTCCTCCCCCACGGTCACGGCGTTGGTGCCCTTCCGCTTGGAGACGGCGATCGTTACCGCCGGGTAGAAACCCTTCCCATCGGAGAAGCGCACGTATTGCGAGGGCTCCTCGCCGCCATCGGTGACTTGGGCGACGTCGTGCACGAAGACCGGCTTGTCGTTGGTGACGCCCGCCACCACGTTGCGAACGTCCTCGGAGGTGCGCAGGAACTGACCGGTTTCCACGAGATACTGCTGGTTGCCGCTCGCAAATTCGCCCGACCGAATCCGGCGGTTGGAAAGGCCCAACGCCCCCACCACCTGCAACGGTGAGAGGTTGTAAGCATCCAGGCGGGATGGATCGAGCGCGATGCGAATCTCGCGGCGCTGGCCGCCGATCAGAGTCACCGCCGAGACGTTCGGCGTCTGCTTGATGGCGTCGTCTACTTGCGCCGCGATGCGCCGCAGCTCGAAGTCGCCGTACCGCTTGCTCCAGAACGTGAGCCCCAGGATTGGTACGTCGTCGATGGAGCGGGGCTTGACCAACGGAAGCGATGCGCCGGGCGGGATCAGGTCCAGATTCGCGTTCAGCTTCTGGTTCAGCCGCACAATGCTCTTCTCTTCGTCCTGCCCGACCAGGAAGCGTACGATCGCCGTGGACATGCCGGGGCTGGACGTCGAGTAGATGTACTCCACGCCCGGGATCTCCCAGAGCAGCTTCTCCATCGGTTTGGTGACGCGCTCCTCCACTTCACGGGCCGACGCGCCCGGCATCTGGACGAAAACGTCAACCATCGGCACGATGATCTGCGGCTCTTCCTCGCGCGGCAGCTTCCACACCGCGAAGGCGCCCAGCAGCAGGGAGCCGGCGATCACCAGTGGCGTCAGCTTCGACCCAATCCAAGCCTGGGCGAACTTCCCCGCCGGACCCAGCGTTCGTTCCGCCTTCACGGCCGGACCTCCACCCTGGCTCCATCCGAAAGGCCCTGCGGAACCGGGAAGATCACCTTTTCACCGGCCGTGAGGCCGGAGAGCACCTCAACCCGGTCCTTGACCTTCTGCCCGGCCGTGATCAGCCGGGTGCGGGCGACGCCTTGGTCCGCTACCAGAACCGACTGCAACTGGCCGCGCTCGGCCACGGACGCCGCCGGAATCGACAGCACCGGCCGGCCTCCGAGTGGGAACGCCGCGCGCCCGAAGACGCCCGAGCGAAGCGAGGGAAGGGCGGGTAGATCGATCTTGACGGTGTAAGTCCGCGAGGCGGCATCCACCGCGGGCACGATTTCCGAGACCCGCGCTTCGATCGTGCGATCGGCGCTGTCCAAGGTGACCGACACCGGCTGGCCCACCCGAATCGCCGCCAGCCGGGACTCTTCAACCGGCGCTTCCAGCCGGTAGGCGCCCTCGCGTTCGATGATCAGCAGGGGCGTGCCGGGGAGCGCGAGACTGCCGGGATCGACCGATTTGGCGGTGACCACGCCGGCGAAGGGCGCCAGAACATCGGCGTAGCTGCGCGCGACCTCGGCGGAGCGCACTTCCTGTTCCACTTGCGCCAGCTTCGAGTTCAGTTGGACGCGCCGCGCTCGTGCCATCTCGTAAGCCGCTTGCGCCACTTTGAGTTTGGCCGACGCCTCATCGGACTCCTGGTTCGAAATCGACTTCTTTTGAAACAGGTCCTGCATGCGGCCAAATGTCACTTGCGCCAGATCGAGATTGGCCTTGGCCGCCGCGACGGCGCTGTCGGCCTCGGGCACGGCAGTACGAACTTCCTCCCGGGCGGCTTCGGCGCGGCGCGAACCGGCGTCCAGTTCGCGTGGATCGAGCGTCACCAGGCTCTGGCCTTCGCGGACGCGATCGCCGGCCTGCACCTTCACGTCGTGCACGTAACCCATTAGCTTCGCGGAGATCACGGCCGACGTGCGAGCGCGCACCGTCCCCGTCGCCTCGTAGATCGAAGGCCATCTCTCGATGGCCGCCGCCACCGTGGATACGGCAATGGGCAGCGAAGAGGCGACGGGCTTCTCCCTCGGCGCTTCGCCGCACCCCGCGAGCCAGATCGCTGGTGGAATCAATAACAGGAAAATCTTCGTCATCGAGACCCCTCGTTCAGAACCTCTGAGTCCACCGTCAGCCTCCCTGCCGCCAGTTCGAGCATCGCGGCCGCGATGCGTTGATCGTGGATGGCTCCCAGGTGCCGGGTCCGCGCCTCGAGCACGGCCATCTCGGTGCGGAGCAGGTCGGTGACGTTGCTCATCCCGTTTTGGTAGCGGTTCTGCGTGATGCGAAGACTCTCTTCCGCCTCTGCCACGGACGCTTTCGCCGCCTCGATGCGCTGCTCGGCGGCACCGAGATCGGCGTACGCCCGGCGGACCTGGAGCCGGATGGCGGAGCCGGCGCGCTCCTGCTCGGCCTCGCTCCGGCGCAGCGCGAATCTGCTCTCCTCGAGGCGCGCCTTGTCGCTGAAGCCGTTGAACAGGTTCCAGCGCAGTCCGATCGAAACCAGCCAGTTGGCGCCCCCCTGGTCGTAGAAGCGCCGCCGATCCACCTCGAAAGCGGCGTGAACGCCTATCTGCGGCAGAAAGTTGCTGCGCGCCGCGACCGCCTGGTTCTTGGCCAGGCCGGTGGCCAGCTTCACCTCGCGAGCCTCGGGTCTGTCGGCGAGAGCGTTCCTTTCATAATCCGCCAGCGGTCCCTGGGATAGATTCAGGGGCGCAAGCGGCGTGCTCAGAGTGTGCTGCGCGTCCAGCGGCAGGCCGAGAACATCGTTCAGCGCCGCGCGGGCCACGTCGAGATCAGCCGCGCGCCGGATTTGTTGCTCGCGGACCCCGGCCAGGTGAACGCGGATCGAGAGCACGTCGATATCGGTGGACATTCCCGCGGACCGGACGGCCTCGGCACGCTTGAGGTCAGCCTCAGCCGAGCGGATGGCTTGGACGGCCACATTGAGTTGCTCCGCGCTCAAGAGGGCGTCGTAATAGGACCGGATCGCGCCTGCGATCACTTCCATTTGGGTGCGCCGGCCTTCCTCGCTGGTGAAGTCTCTGGTCAACTCGGCCGAGCGCACGGCGCGCCTCGTCTGACCCGCGTCGTAGAGCGGTTGATCCGCCGTGACTTGCGATTGGAAGTTGTTGAGGAAATCGGGCCGGTTCAGCGGCCCAACCTGGAAGTTCTGCTCCCCGAATTGATGCTGTGTCAGCAAGGAGGAGAATACAAAGACCGGATTGTCGCTACGGGCCCACGACTCGGAGTAGTTGACCTTCGGCAAGTTGCCGCCCCGCGCCTCCGCGATGCGAGCTTCCGCGGCCTTCCGCCCGGCGGTGGACGCCTCGATGGACTTGTTTCCGTCGATCGCCATATGCACGGCGTCTTTCAACGACAGTGGGGCTTGTGCCCAGACCGGCGCCCACAAGAAAATCAGGAGTGCTGACGTTTTCCTCATTGCCTCTCTCTTCCTGGATGCATTTCGCCCGGAGAGGTGACAGCGAGCCCCGGAATTCCAGCGGCACCGCCCCACGGTTCGACGCAAGCGCTCGCACTCGAAGTGAATTCTTCGCGACTACTGGAGCCCGCAGAATTGAGTGACGCAATGCTCACCACGTGGCGCGGGCTTCAGCCTGCCGAGTCGGCACCCTCGAAAATCCCCTCAGGATGCGGCTGAAGCGGTTTGGGAGAGAAGATCTCTGGCATCGATTCCGGCCTTTGCGCATTCCCGCAGCAGGCGGCGAAGTTTTCGGGTCAGAGTCCGGGG
>Ga0187866_1000169_pt1 | contig 87703 bp, 61 predicted proteins | sample June2016WEW_11_1_3_FD_133013 | JGI IMG/M metagenome (GOLD analysis project Ga0187866, IMG submission 133013) | Peatland microbial communities from SPRUCE experiment site at the Marcell Experimental Forest, Minnesota, USA - June2016WEW_11_150 | ecosystem: Environmental > Terrestrial > Soil >... | reverse complement strand
TAGCGCGTGTGAAAATCACAACCTATAATTAACATTGCTCGGCTCCTTTTTCCGAGCCTTGGTCGTTCAACAGCAACCAAGTCTACTCGGTCGAGGGAGCCGACACCGTCATCTAATCAGCCCGCGCCCGTTCCCCTGGCCCCTGCTCCCTCCCGGCTTCTTCGGCGCGCTAGAAGACGGAGGCGGGAGTGCCCATAGCCCTTCGCCCTTTCACGATTTAGAAACTTGTCTGCTGGGCTGCAATGCCATACTCAGCTTTGGTCGCAGCGAATGTGCGGACCTTTTGGAGGCGCCCATCTTTGCAGCCGCATGCGCGGCCATAGTTGTCGGCGAGTATTACCATTGCAAACATGACTGCTGCAAAAAGTTCGGGAAAGGAGCGCCCGGATGCTGAATCTCAGATCGGTCGATTTTTTCGAGCCACTCTCAGCCATCTCTCGGGAAGCGTTCGTCGGGGGGCGGGTAATCAGTGACTACCCGTTGAATTGGAACCCTTACAAGGGCAGGCAGATTTCGTATACTGGAAGTTGTGCCAGTTGGTGGGCGCATGAGGGATTTCGAGCGGCCGTAGCTGGAAGTCCTTATTGTATTTCAAGACTTCCTGGTGGGCTGCAGAGGCGTACCGATGTCTGCACTTAAGAAGACGTGGTTTTGGTGGGCTGTTCTCGCCCTTGCTGTTGTGGGGCAACTGTATTTGCATGGTGCTGAAACGCCCGTCAGACAGTGGCTACTAGTCACGTGTGAGGTTCTGCCCATCCTCGCGCTGTTCTTCATCGTCCGATTGGGCCATCGCGCACGACTCGATCCGGTGCGTTTCATTCTCAAGTTCGCGCTTTTTGTTGCTGTGGTTTTGTTGTTAGACCCGTTCGGGCCATTCGGATCACTGACACTACCTTTGCTTCACCTACCAGAGATTGTCGGACGCGTAGTATTGGCAGGTCGGGGTTGGTTATTGCCTTTGGTGATTTTGGGATTCTTCGTGGGATTCGCCTTATTCAAGTACAGCCACTTGCTGCGTTCTCGCCGCTGAACCGGGCGGTCTCTACGACTTTCCTCTGCGGGAATACAGCACGCAAGGGCGCTGGCCCAACCCCGACCCTCTGGGAAAAAATTCGACCTGTCCCAAAGACCCGCAAACCCAGAACCGTTATGCTTACGTTCGCAACAATCCCATGCCCTGACGAAAGAGGAGAAGAGGGATCCTTCGGGGCTCGGGATGACAGCGGGGAGAAGAGCCAAGACAAGCCCAAGAACCGATCTAAAGATCGGCCACTACACAAGAAAGAGAGCGGGCTGGCGTCAAGCTGAGGTGGGTGCCGGGATCCCTCGACTACGCGACCCGACGCGCCAGAATTCGGCGCGGAGGAGAAAATCGGGTCGCTCCGCTCGGGATGACAACCGGGGAGAAGAGCGGACCCACCCTTTGAAAAACCGCAAAGGGTCGGCCACCCGCCGGCAAACATCACCTCGGGAGAACCGTTGAACGAGGGTGCCTATGGGTTGACTCTGGCGATGAATCGGGTGTATTTGAACTGCGCTCCCATCGCCGGGCGTGAGGGAAGGAAGGCTTCGATCAGGATGGCGATGCGACGCGAAGCAGATCATCGGCGAGGAGAAAGACACAAAATGGAAAAGACGGATTACAAGCTCACTCAGGTGAGTGTCGTTATGCTGGGAGTTCAGGATGTGGCGCGAGCGCTGGGCTTCTACCGCGACAAACTGGGCCTGGAGGTCCAGCGTCAGATCCCTGGGTTCGCTTTCCTGAACGGTGGCGGGATCACCTTATGCCTCAGCGAGGCCGCCGTCAAAGCGCGTGGGCAGGTTGCCGGCGCGGGCGAAGTCGTCTTCTCCGTGCAGGACGTAGGCGCCGCCTATGAGGCGCTGAAAGGAAAGGGAGTCCAGTTCACTCACGAACCGCGAAGCATCACGCCCACCGCGCGGGTCGCCAACTTCGACGACCCTGACGGAAATCACCTCTCCATCTATGGGCCTTGATTGAGCGGGCGGCAGCAGAATCGAGACAGCAGAATCGTGACGACGCGGAAAAGGGCGGTGAGTTATAATCGGGCAGCGCAGGGTGTACGCTACAGATGAAACCAACAGGGGATAGCGTCTCGCGCGTCATTTCCGGCGTTCCGGAAGCCACCATCGACAAATCCAAGCGGGACTTTCTGCGCGCCGCCATGGCGTTGCTCGCCGGCCTGAATTTGCCCAGAACATCCTTTGCCGGCGGAGGCCAGCACGGCGCCGGCGGCTCGGGGCAGCGCGTGGTGTTGGTCGTTTTTGGCGGGGTCCGCCGCATCGAAACCTTTTCGCCCCAGGGACTGGTCAACATTCCGCACTTGTCTGGGGACTTGCTTCCCCAATCGTTGTTCTATCGCGACGCCCGCAACGAAGGCGTGACCGCACATTTCAACGCCATCTCCAGCATCCTGACCGGCAACTGGCAACGCGTGGATGACTGGGGAAAGCTTGCGCCCACCACGCCAACGCTGTTTGAACAGTTTCGCAAGGGACTGGGAGCGGCGCAGAGCGACACCTGGGTCGTAGCCAGCAACAAAGCGCTCACCAACTTGATCGGCGCCAGCTCGGCCACGAATTATGGCCCAGGGTACGGCGCCAACGTGGTGTTCCCGAAGCAGCTCATGGTGGCGGCGGTGGCCAACGCCCTGCGAGCGGGACGCAGCCGCAACATGGCGGATCGCGAAAAGATCGAGGCGGAACTGCAAAGCATGCTGGAAGCGGGCAACTACGAAGGCCTGGGCTGGAGCGTGTTCGACGGGGCCGAGCGGCTGGACCCGCGCGTGCGCGGCATCATCGAGGAGGCCATTACGTCCTTTGTGCGCAGCGGCGGTCCCACTTCGGGAGACGAACTGACGTTCCTGGTGAGCCGCGAGGTCATGCGCAAGTTTTCACCGCGCCTGTTGGTGGTTATCTTTTCGGATGTGGAAGTGGCGCACTTCGGTTCCTACGCGATGCACGTGGGAGGCATACGGACTGGCGACCGGCTCAGCTATCAAATGTGGCAGGAAATCCAAGCCAACTCCGAATATAAGGGCAAGACCACCATGGTGGTTATGCCGGAGTTTGGGCGCGATCCGGACGGCTCGACGACCAACGGCTTCTTCAATCATCGCGGCGACACCGAGTCCACCCGGAGCACGTGGATGATGGCGTTGGGCGCGGCGGTCGATAAGCCGCAGATTATTGAACGGCCCATTCGCCACGTGGATCTCTGCGCCACGCTCGGGGACCTGTTGGGGTGCCCGCCGATGGATTCACAGGGCGTGCGGCTGAAGGAGTTGCGCGGCTGAATCGGCTTAATCGCGTGTCCCAAGTTTGGGGAAAGGTTGCGGAGTGACGACGCAGGTCCAGGAAAAGTTGCCGGAGAAACTTCAAGAGGCCTTGAACAAGGGCTTACTGAAGCGCCTGCCCATCACTTTCCAACCCGTCACCCGGCAGCAATTGCGCGAGTGGGACGTCCTGTTTCCCTACGAACGCCAGTCGATTCTGCGGTTGCTGCTCTATCTGGCGAGTTTGAACGAACAGCAGCTCGCGGAACTTTTCCGAGAGGTGGTGCAACTCGAGGAGAAGATGGGTGTGCGTGGCTGGCAGTTTTCCACCGAGGAGCAGACCATTCAGAATGCGTCGCTGCTGGCCCGCTCGCGCTACTACCAGGAATGGCGCAAAGCGGTGCAGAAGGTTTTCGACGTGGCCGAGCAGCATGCCGAGGGAGAGAAGAGCGTTGAAGCCGGGGGCAATCGGCTCATTCTGTTGATCATGCCCCAGGTTCTCCCGCTGGACCGCGCGAAGGTCTGGGAAAGATGGCAAGGGATGGGGCGTCCCGTGCGACTGGATCTGGCGATGTCCCGCGAGACGCAGAGTGCCGCGGAAGCGCTCCTCAGTTCGGGCAGCGCGAGTGATGACGGACAGCTGTTGGAAGTGGTGTCGCGCCGGGCCAACGCTTCCGCTGCGGACACCTGGGTTGTGGACGCTGGATCAAAACTGGTGGACTGCGCACTGAGGCAGGGGCCCACCGGCCCTGGTGCGCCATACGCCACGTTGCTCAGCCATGAACGGCTCGCCACGCTGCGCCAGAATTTTTCGCGCGAAGTGAATTCCATGCGAAAGGACCTGGCGGACGCCGACGCGGTGTTCGATCGGCTGCGCAAAGCTGACGTTACGCCGTGGTGTCCTCCGGAAGTGGCACAGGTACCGGTGATTCGGGAGTTTCTGCGGGCGCTGTACCTGAGCGGCAACGGGGCGTTAATTTTCTCCAATTCTTTCGTCGAGTGGAGCAGCTCCGAAGCTTTTCGCCGCGCGCGGCCTTCCTTCGTGATGGCGCAGTTTGGTGTGCGCAGCAAGCCGAAGCCGTTCACCAGCGTGGCCGTGTTCGATAACCCGGATGAGGTAAACCCGCTACCCGCCGTGGACGACTTGCCGGGTAGCGCGTTGGACGCGCAGGTTCTGGCCTTGTATGTGTGGCTGGCCGCGAGCCGCTATGACGAATACCGGCGAAACACCGTCTGCCTGTGCATCGCCGAGAGCTTGTCCGAAGCCTATGTCGTAGCTCCGCCGGAGTTTGCGCTGTGGCACGAGGCCGAACCCATCACGCTGGACCGGTTGCGCGCGACGCTGACGCATTGGCTGGCATGAGCGCCTCGGCGAACGCTGACCGGCCTCTGTTTTTCTGAGCGGAACACTCTCCTCCCTTGCTTGCCAAGTTCTCAAGCCTAACGCTACACTTCAAATCAAGTGAAACGAAGCCGTGAAGGAGAAATTTTTATTGGCGCCGCCAATTACGTCAAACTTCTTTTGCTCAGCTTGTTGCTGATCTCTCCTAAGGTCTCCGCGCAGGGAATGGCCCAGGGTTCGGCTCCGCCGCCCAGCGCCAAATCGGTCAAGTGCAAAGATCGCGCGATTCCCCAACTGGTGGATGTTACAGAGAAGTCTGGCATACACTTTTTCCACACCTCGGCTCCCGAGAGCCGCTACATCATCGAATCCATGAGCGGCGGCGTGTTGCTGCTCGATTACGACCGCGATGGCTGGCTGGATATTTACTTCACTAACGCTCCGACGGTGGAGATGGCGCTCAAAGGGGAAAAGTCCAAGGGCGCGCTCTATCACAACAATCACGACGGCACCTTTACCGACGTTACCGACAAAGCCGGGATTGGCACGCCTTGCTTCGCCATGGGCGGCGCGGTCGCCGATTACGATAACGATGGCTGGCCGGATATTTACGTCACCTGTTATGGGGGCAACGTTCTCTATCACAACAACGGCGACGGCACGTTCACGGACGTGACCAAGAAAGCGGGCGTGGCAGACGGCCGCTGGTCGGCCGGATCCGCTTTTGGCGATTACGACGGCGATGGCTTTGTCGACTTGATGGTCGCCAATTATGTGGACCTGGACATTCATAACCCGCCAGTGTTTGGCAGCAGCGTCACCTGCAAATTCATGGGCATTGATGTCCAGTGCGGTCCGCGCGGGTTGAAAGGAGCCGGCGATTCGCTATTCCACAACAACGGAGATGGCACCTTCACGGACGTTTCTAAGAAAGCCGGTGTAGACGATCCCGCCGGCTATTACGGCCTGACGACCATCTGGGCCGATTTCAATAACACAGGGCGCCCGGATATCTATGTCGCCAACGATTCGACGGCCGGTTTTCTGTATCGCAACGACGGCAACGGGAAATTTACCGACATTGGCCTGGAATCGGGCACGGCCCTCGGAGAGGATGGCCACGAGCAAGCTGAAATGGGCCTGGCTGTGGGAGATTACCTGCACACGGGGCGGCCCGCCCTGGCAGTGACGGATTTCTCCATGGACAACACGGCGCTCTATCGCAACGATGGCAATTGGGATTTTCAGGAGGTCGCTTACGCTTCGGGGATCGGCCTGCCTTCCGTCCCGTGGGTGAAATGGGGCATTGCGTTTGTGGATCTGGATAACGACGGTTGGCTGGATTTGGTGACGGTGAACGGCCACGTCTATCCCCAAGCAGACAAACTGGCCGCCGGCGCGAAGTATCGCGAACCGAAGCTGGTCTATTACAACCAAGGAGATGGCACGTTCTGCGACGCCAGCGAGCAGTCGGGACCGGCGATTGTTGCGCCCGGCGTATCGCGAGGACTCGCCGTGGGTGATCTTTTCAACGACGGCAACATGGATTTGGTTGTGGAAGAGTTGACGGGAACTCCGCTGGTGCTCAGAAATGCCGGAATTCCCGGGCGTCATTGGGTGAGTTTTGAATTGGCAGGCACGAAGAGCAACCGCATGGCTATCGGCGCGCGGCTGAAGATTGTTGCCGGCGGAATGACGCAGACGGATGAGATCCACAGCGGCGGCAGCTATATTTCGCAAAGCGATCAACGCGTGCACTTCGGCTTGGGCAAAGCGACGAAGATCAACAGCCTGGAGATTCGCTGGCCCTCCGGCAAGGTGGAAACCATCAAGGATTTGCAGGCCGACAAGTTTTACAGCGTGCTGGAAGGGGAGGGCATCGTGCCGCGCGCCAGGATTCTTCCCGCGGTAGCCAAGAAGTAGTGGCGGCCAGGTACCGGGTCAGTTTCCGCTAAGCGCGCGTTTACCGAGTCTGAGGCGGTGCTCTGGGGAATGGCTGGAAATTTCAGAGGGCCACTCTCCGTATTGAACTACAGGAACCCCGGAACCTCAATTCTGGTCTTGCGTCCGCCGCAACAACGCAGCACCATCCGACGGAAGCACACTTGGAGGGCACTTCATGAAAGCGATTGTACGCGCACAATACGGACCGCCGGATGTGCTGCAGTTCACGGAGGTAGCAAAACCTACGCCTGCGGACGATGAGGTCTTGATCAAGGTTTACGCGGCATCGGTGAATCCACTGGACCTGTTCCAGATGAGAGGTGCACCGTTGCTTCGCTCGATCCCGGGGCTGCGCACACCGAAGCACCAGATCCTCGGAGTTGATATAGCAGGGCGGGTTGAGGCGGTTGGCAGCAACGTGACCCAGTTCAATCCAGGCGACGAGGTGTTCGGGGTTGGCGGAAAAGGTTTCGCGGGGGGCGCGTTTGCCGAGTATGTGTGTTCTCCTGAAGATAAGTTGGCGCTGAAGCCGGCCAACAGTTCGTTTGAGGAAGCAGCATCCGTACCCGTGGCGGCACTCACCGCCCTTCAAGGTCTCCGTGATAAGGGACGAATCCAGCCAGGCCAGAAGGTTTTGATTGATGGCGCGTCTGGTGGCGTGGGCACGTTTGCCATTCAGATTGCCAAATCGTTCGGGGCCGAAGTCACTGCCGTGTGCAGCACCGGGAAGATGGACACGGCGCGATCGCTTGGCGCAGACCACGTCATTGATTACACGCGGGAAGATTTCACGCGGAGCGGGCAGCGTTATGACTTGATCTTGGGCGCAAACGTCCATCATTCGATTTTCGACTACATGCGCGCGCTGAGTCAGAACGGAATTTATGTCGTCGTCGGGGGCGGCATGGCTCGAATTTTCCAAGCGATGTTGCTGGGACCACTCCTGTCGCGGATTGGGAGCAAGAAGACGTGCTTCTTTATCGCGAACATAAACCAGAAGGATTTGGTTTTTCTGAAAGATCTTCTCGCATCCGGAAAAGTTGTACCCGTTATCGATAGACGTTTCCCGTTGAGCCACGCGGCCGAAGCTCTCCGTTACCTTGAAGAACGGCATGCGCGAGGGAAAATCGTATTAACCGTTGAACATAGTGATGGCACTTAACAAGGCGCTGCGCCAGAGCATCGCGCCCACGCGCACTCCCTCCTCAAAAGCGCGCCTTCGATAAAACACTAGTGCTTATCGGGAATCCGGCCGACAATTCGTTTGCTGTCTATTTTCGTGCGGAAATTCTCAGACCGCCGTCCCGCGTACTAATTGTTTATTCCCATCTGAGTAAGGTAGTACGCGTAATCAAACGCTGCTTCATGCAGGCGATCATAGCGCCCCGATGCGCCACCATGTCCGGCAGGGCTCATGTTCGTTTTCAGAAGTAAGATATTATGGTCGGTTCGGAGAGCACGCATCTTGGCAACGTACTTGGCCGGTTCCCAATACATTACCTGGCTGTCATTGAAGGAAGTCCTCACAAGCATGTTGGGATAATCCTTAGCCTCGATATTGTCGTAGGGGGAATAGGTCAGCATATAATCGAATGCCGGCTTTTCTTTCGGATTGCCCCATTCCTCGAACTCGGTGACGGTTAAAGGCAGGGATTCATCCAACATGGTATTCATAATGTCCACAAACGGTACCCCGACTAAGGCCGCATGGAACAAATCCGAGCGCATATTCAGAACCGCGCCCATCAACAGGCCGCCAGCGCTTCGTCCTTCGATCACCAAGCGATCCTTCGAACCGTATCCTTGCGCCAGAAGGTATTCGGCAGAGGCAATGAAGTCTGTGAATGTGTTTTTCTTGTGCATCATGCGGCCATCGTTGTGCCACGCCTTTCCCATTTCTCCACCGCCGCGGATATGGGCCACCGCCACCACCACGCCACGATCGACCATGCTGAAAACGTTGGAGTTAAAGCCGATGTCAGAAGAGGCACCATAAGAACCATAGCCGGTCAAATAAATGGGCCCTTTGCCGTCCAGCATGGCGCTTTTTAGATGAACGATCGAGATGGGTATCTTCACCCCATCGGAAGCCGTTGCGTGAATCTGCTCTACCTGGTAGCGCGTGCGGTCATAGCCGCCGGGTACCTCTTTCTGTTTCAACAAGGTGGAAGTGCCGCCAGGTAGATCGTACTCGAAAACCGATGGTGCAGTAATAAACGATTGGTAGCCATACCTGAACTTAGTGGTGTCATATTCGTGATTGATGTATGGGTAGTCCACGTAAGCCGCTTCCGGAAATTCAACTCGCCGGGACTCCCCGGTCTGCACGTTGGTGGCACGAATCTGTGGCAGCCCCTTCTCCCGCTCGTAGGAGATGTAGTAGTTCTTGAAGAAGTCCGTATCGTCGAGCATTACGTCGGGGCGATGCGGCACGAGTTCCTGCCAATTCTTTCTGATGGGATCCGAGACGGGCACCTTGACTAGGCGGAAATTAGGTCCCGCGTCGTTTACACGAATATAGAAGAAATTGCCATTGTGATCCGGATAGTACTCGACGTCCTGTTTTCGCGGTTCAAGCACCTTCCATTCCGCCATGGGCTGGTCAGCGGGAATGTAACGCGCTTCGCTGGTGGTGTGACTGCGGGAAATGAGGAATAAGTATGCTTTGCTGCGCGTCTTGACGTTTTCAATCTCAAACTTTTCATCTTTTTCTTCATAGATCAGGTGGTCTGGACCATTTGTGCCCACAGCGTGACGGTACAACTGATAGGGCCGCTTTGAGACCTCGTCTTCGACGGTATAGAAGATCGTTTTGCTGTCGTTCGCCCAAGCGACGGAGTCAACGCGTTCGGCGTGGTCCACCAACATTTTTCCTGTGCTCAAATCTTTCACGGCCAGCGTGTATTGCCGGAATCCAGTGTTGTCCGTCGTGTAAGCCAGCAGATTCCCATCGTCACTGACCTCGAACGCGCCAAGTGACATGAAAGTCTGCCCCTTGGCGAGTTCATTCACATTCAGCACTATTTCCTCCGTGGCGTCCAGGCTGCCCTTTTTCCGGCAACGAATACCGTACTGCTTTCCGGCTTCCGTTCGCAAATAATAGAAATAGCCGCCCTCCTTGTAGGGCACCTCCACGTCGGTCTCCTTTATTCGGCTGAGCATTTCGTCATAGAGCTTCTTCTGCAATGCCTCGGTCGGCTTCATCACCGCGTCAGTGTAGGCATTTTCAGCTTCTAGATACGCTTTTACTTCAGGGTTTTTCTTATCGCGGAGCCAATAGTAGTTGTCCACGAGCCTATGGCCATTGATCTCCGTGATTTTGGGCACTTTCTTCGCCACGGGGGGTGAGGGTAGCGACGAAGTTGTGTCGGCCGCGGGCAGGACCAACACGGAAGTAAGCACCAAAGAAGCTAAGCCCAGGAGTGCGAGAGATACGTTCCGGGAATAGGAATTGTTCATCGTATTCTCCTTCGCGATGCTTAAAAGCCGCACCGATTCTATACCAAGTCGCTTGCAGTGATGACGCCTAAGCCGGCCAGCTTTCCTTGATTTTGACGAATGCACAGACGAGAGTCAGTTGCGGGAAGGAGCTTGGTTGCAGCAATTCGCGCTGGCGACGAGCCACTGCCTGCTAAGTCGCGTAATCGGAGGCTGACGCACCGCCAGTTGCCAGAGGCGCTTGACGCGGCGATGCGCATTCTATATCGTCAACGCAAAAGTGGGGGCAGAGTTCGGCACAGATAAACGGAAGGGCACTTTGGTTTCATCGCGCCTTGTACGGAACCAATCATCGTAGGAAATCGAGGGCCCATCATGCCCATGCGCTACATACTTGCACTAGACGCCGGCACCACCAGCGTTCGCGCGATTCTTTTCGATCACAGCGGGCAGATCGCCGCCGTGGCGCAGCGGGAGATCCGCCAGATTTATCCGCAGCCCGGCTGGGTGGAGCATGATCAGGAAGAAATCTGGTCCTCCCAGGTGGCTGTGGCCATGGAAGCGCTCGGCAGTGTGAGCGCGAGTCGGGGTGACATCGCTGCGATAGGCATCACCAATCAGCGGGAGACGAGCATTGTGTGGGACCGCGAAACGGGCGAGCCGGTTCACAACGCGATCGTGTGGCAGGATCGCCGCACCGCGGGAATGTGCGACGAGTTGCGCCGCGCGGGCGCACTGAAAATGATTCAGAAACGCACCGGGCTGCTGCTGGATGCCTATTTTTCCGGAACCAAAGTGAGCTGGATTCTGGACAACGTGGCGGGAGCGCGCAAAAAAGCCGAACAGGGCAAGCTGGCTTTCGGAACGGTGGATAGTTGGCTGGTCTGGAAACTCACCAGCCGCTCGAAACACGTCACCGACGCCAGCAACGCTTCGCGCACGCTGTTGTTGAACATCCATACAGGCGAGTGGGATGCGGAACTGCTGAAGCTTTTTCGCATTCCCGCGAGCATGCTGCCCGAGGTGCGCTCTTCCAGCGAAGTGTATGGCCACGTTAATTCCACGCTCGGGCTCCAGGACATTCCCATCGGCGGCATCGCGGGAGATCAACAGGCCGCGCTGTTTGGGCAGATGTGCATCAAGCCCGGTGGGACGAAGAGCACCTACGGGACGGGATGCTTCCTGCTGCAGAATACCGGCGCGAAGGCGGTGGACTCCAAGAACCGCCTGCTCACCACAATTGCCTGGAAGATCGGACAGAAAACGGATTACGCGCAGGAAGGTAGCGTGTTCATCGGCGGGGCCGTGGTGCAGTGGTTGCGCGACGGTTTGAAGCTGATACGTTCCGCGCCAGAAGTGGACGCTCTCGCCGCCACAGTGCAGGACAGTGGGGGACTTTTCCTGGTGCCCGCGTTTGCCGGCCTGGGCGCGCCGCATTGGGATCCTTACGCGCGCGGCCTCCTTATCGGTATCACGCGGGATGCCACGGGCGGGCATGTGGCGAGAGCGGCCCTGGAAGGCGTGGCCTACCAGGTGGCCGACCTGCTGGAAGCCATGCAGAGCGACACGGGGAAGAGATTGAAGGAACTGCGCGTGGATGGTGGGCTCACGCGCAGCGAATTATTGATGCAGTTTCAGGCGGACATCCTGGGGATACCGATTGTGCGTCCCGCGGTTACGGAAACAACGGCCCTGGGCGCGGCGTACCTGGCGGGGCTTGCGACTGGTTTTTGGAAGAACCTCCAGGATGAAGCTTCGCAGTGGAAAGCGGAAAAAACGTTTGAGCCCAAAATGCGCCGGGGGCAAGCCAGCGAGCTGCGCGCACGCTGGCAAGAAGCGTTGGCCCGGGCGAAGCAGTGGGAACATCCCGCGGAAGGTGTGGCCAAGGGAAAAAAGAAGAGGACCGGATCACGCTAGCAGGTTGCTGAAAACAGGAAATCCTTTCTTCAGGGGCTTCCGCCAGAAATCGGCGGACGCAAAAGGCGCGAAAGCCCATTGAGTGTAGGGGCTTTATGCCGGGGCTGAAGCCCTGGCCTCCTAAAGAAAAGGACTTTTTCAGCAGCCTGACAAACTGAATGCGCAAAGCAGTGAGTCAGGGCGGCGGAGACTGCGGCAAAGGGAAGTGAACCGGCGAAAAGTGCGGGAAGGAGAAATCCTACGACACGCGAGGAGATGCTGAGTCAGGTTCGTGCACAGCGCCAACCTCTGGGCATGATTGTCATCGGTGGCGGCGCGACGGGAGTCGGCGTGGCCGTGGATGCTGCCGCGCGCGGCTACAGAACGCTGCTGTTGGAACAGCATGATTTTGGCAAAGGAACGTCCAGCCGCAGCACCAAGCTCGTGCATGGCGGCGTGCGCTATCTGGAACAAGGGCAGGTTTCGCTGGTCATGGAGGCGCTGAAAGAACGCGGCATTCTCCGCCAGAATGCCCCGCATTTGGTCAGCGAACTGCCTTTTGTCGTGCCCAACTATTCCTGGTGGGAAGGGCCGTTCTACGGCATCGGGCTCAAAGTGTACCAGGCCATGGCGGGCAAGTATGGCTTCGGCGCTTCCGAGCTGCTTTCCAAGGAAGAAACTGTCCAACGCATCCCAAACATCAACACGGACGGGCTGCGCGGCGGGGTGATCTATTACGACGGGCAGTTTGATGATGCGCGCTTGCTGATCGATCTGGCTGCAACCGCTGTCGAGCAAGGCGCGATCCTGGTCAACTACATGCAAGTGACGGGTCTGACCAAAGACGCGGATGGCCTGTTGGACGGCGTCCTGGCGCGCGACATCGAGAGTGGTGAAGAATTCGCGCTGAAGGCCAAGGTCGTCATCAACGCCACCGGCCCGTTCACCGACTCTGTGCGCCACCTGGCCGAGCCGAAAGCAGAAAACATGGTCGCTCCCAGCCAGGGCGCGCACATCGTTCTGGACAAATCATTTCTCCCGGGAGATCACGCCATCATCGTGCCACGCACCAGCGATGGCCGCGTGATGTTCGCCATTCCCTGGCACGGGCACACGCTGGTGGGCACCACCGACACTCCCATCGAGCACGCCGGCCTCGAACCCGTGCCCATGGAGCAGGAGATCGAGTTCATGCTCAGCACCGCCAGCCTCTATCTGGCGAAGAAACCCACCAAGCAGGACATTCTGAGCACGTTCGCGGGAATCCGGCCATTGCTGCGTTCCGGAGACAGCAAAAATACGGCAGCCTTTTCTCGCGATCACGCCATCCTCATCGATCCCTCCGGCCTTGTAAACATCGCCGGCGGCAAATGGACCACCTATCGAAACATGGCGGAGCATTGCGTGGATCAGGCCGCTACACTTGCGGGCCTGACCGAACGCCCCAGCGTGACGAAGCACCTGAATATCCACGGCTTTCATCAACACGCGGAGCGCTTCGGCTCGCTCGCCTTTTATGGCTCCGACGCGCCATTCATTCAGGAGATTATCCGCCGCGATGCCAGTCTTGGCGAAGCCATGCACCCGGCCTTGCCGTACTGTGCGGCGGAAGTCGTCTGGGCCGCGCGCGAGGAGATGGCGCGCTCCGTGGAAGACGTTCTGGCGCGGCGCACCCGCGCGCTCTTCCTCAACGCCAGGGCCGCCATTCAGATGGCACCCCGGGTAGCGCAAATCCTGGCGAAGGAACTCGGCCGCAATCAGCAATGGCAGGAAAACCAAATCCAACTTTTTGAGGAATTGGCGAAGGGCTATCTTGTGAAAGGATGAGTGTCCAGGAAAACGTTGCGGCGCGCTGTCGATCCTGCTGCGACACATCAGCAATCGTCAGTCAGACTGACGGCGTCTGGGCGGAATGAACTCGCCGCGGGCTCTTTTCTCCGGTACACTCTGGAAAATCTCCATGACAAATGTATCGCGACGCACCATGCTGAAGACTGCGCTTACTGGAGTGACTATGGCTTCCCTTCCATCCACGTTGTGGTCCGGGCAAGGAGTTCCCGTGCCTCGCAAAGGCCGCATCAAGCAATCCGTTTCACGCTGGTGCTACCAGCAGATTCCGCTCGATGAGCTGTGCGTCAAGTCCGCGCAGATGGGCTTGAAGGCCGTGGACCTGCTCAATCCGGAAGAGTACGAGGTGCCCGGGCGCTATGGCCTGGTTTGCAGCATGGGTTACGCAGGAGGCGGGGAGATTGACAGCGCGTTGAACCGCGTGGAAAACCACGCGAAGATTGAAGAAGCCTTTCGAAAGTACATCCCCCTGGCGGCCAAGGCCGGCGTGCCGAACGTCATCACGTTTTCCGGTCCTCGCAAGGGAATGTCCGACGACGAAGGCGCCAAGAACACGATTGCCGGACTCAACCGCGTCAAGAAAATTGCCGAAGATCATGGCGTTACGATCTGCATGGAGCTTCTCAATAGCAAGGTGGATCACAAAGACTATATGTGCGACCACACGGCATGGGGAGTGCGTGTGGTGGAGGTGGTGAACTCGCCGCGCGTGAAGCTGCTCTATGACATCTATCACATGCAGATCATGGAGGGCGACGTGATACGCACGATCCAGCAGAACATCCAGTGGCTGGGTCACTTCCACACCGGGGGCGTTCCCGGAAGGCACGAACTGGACAATACGCAAGAGGTGCAGTGGGACGGCGTGATGCGCGGCATCCTGGCAGCCAACTTCCAAGGCTATGTGGCTCATGAGTTCGTTCCTACGCGTGACCCGCTTACTTCCCTGAGGCAAGCTGTTGACCTTTGCGATGTGTAATGAATGTTTGGAGAGATTCGGCCGCTGAACCTGGCAGGCTGGTTCGGCAGCGACGGGCTTTCACCTCAAAAAATACAAAAGCAGGCGGAATTGGCGGGGCGCATGAGGCGGGTCTTAGTTACCGGAGCGACCGGCAAAGTCGGCCGCCATTTTATTGAGCGAGTTCTTCAGTCGGGCGAACTGCCCGACGTGAAGATCCGCGCGTTGTGCCACAACAGGCTGCTGCCACCGCACGAGCGCCTCGAGGTTGTTCAGGGCAATATTTCCGATCGTGGCGTCGCGCGCAAAGCCCTGGACGGTGTCACTCATGTGTTGCACTGCGCTACGTGCAAGGAAACCACCGACGACATTATCGACGTTTCCGTGAAGGGGCTTTTCTGGCTTCTCGAAGAGTGCCGCACACGCCCCACTTTCCAGCAGTTCATTCTGCTCGGAGGCGATTGCGCTGTCGGCCATTTCTTCTATCCGCATCCCGTTCCAGTCACCGAAGAGCAGGAGCACAGCGCCTATCCCGGCTGCTATGCACTCTCGAAGGTTCTTGAAGAGGTGATGCTGGAGCAGTATTTCATCCAATACGATTTCAACGGATGCTGCCTGCGTGCTCCGTGGATCATGGAAAAAGATGATTTCAAATACACACTTTCCTTTGGCGAGGACGTCTTTGGGGGACCGCTCTGGCGAGACCTGGTCGGTCCCGAGAGGGCGGACGATTACTGCAAGAGCGGCGCGGTGCCTTTGATGCTTGATCCCGATGGCCATCCCGTCAAACGCAATTTCGTTCACGTCAGCGATCTTGCGGATGCCATCTTGAAAGCGCTCGACAATCCCAAAGCGCGTCAGCAGACGTTCAACATTTGCATGGATGAACCGGTGGATTACCAGCAGGTGGCCGATTACCTGCGACAAACACGAGGACTGCCTTGCGTCGATGTCAAGACTCCCTATCATTCAACTTGGCTGGACAACACCAAAGCGAAATTTCTTTTGGGCTGGCGGCCTCGCCATGATCTCAAACGCCTGATTGAAGAGGCCTGGAGTTACCAGCGGGATGTAGCCGACCCGCGGCACATCTGGTACCCGGGATAGCGAATCGTCCACTGCACAATATCTCCCCAGTCGGAAGAAAAGAAAACAAATCCCCCTCCCAAACCGTCAATCGTTGCGGACAGAGATTCCAGGGAATAGAATGCAGTCCGACGTGGAAACGAACTGCAACAATGGCTATAGAAGAGGGAATTGAGTCTCCAGAATGAATTGCTTCCGCACGGTGCAGCCCCCCTTTCAGAATCGCGTGAATCGATATTTCCTGTTTCTCCTTTTGTTGGCCGCTTCATTGGCTGGTTTGGCCGCAAGAGCGGCGGTGGCGCAAACTCCTTCGCCATCGCAATTGGATGCCATCGCGGTGGACGGCACGGTTCGGAACTCTGCAGGTGAACCAGTGACGGGAGCTTCCGTGGTCCTTGAGGAAAAAGGTGGGACGCGCAGGCTGGAAACGAAAACGGATGCAGAGGGGAAATTTAGCTTTATCGTTCGTCATGCTGGAATGTACACGGCGACGGTGGAAAAAGCGGGGTTCGGCAAGTGCGTCACGGACCCGATGCCGTTGTTGTCAGTCGGTCAGATGAAACAGCTCGATCTGCACTTGCAGACCGCGTCTGCAGCACAGCCTTCTTCTAGCGCAGCCACATCTTCCGGCGCGATGGAATTCAAAGACGAGCCAAATTTCACCGTAGCTGGAGTTACCGATTGGTCCGGCGCGGGTGGCCATGGATCCGACACCAGCCTGCGAACCAGCGAAGCGCTTGCCCGGGAGACGCTTGCGCTTAAATCAAGCAGGCCAAACGAAACTTCACATGGTGATGCAGCAGGAGACGCAAAGGGACGCGAAAGCCTGGAGACGGAAAACAAACTGCGCGCCGCTGTCGCGCGGACTCCTGAGAGCTTCGAAGCGAATCACCAACTCGGCGAATTTTATCTGCGCTCCGGCAAATATCGCGAAGCCATCGCATCTCTAAAAACCGCTTCCCAAAGCAATGCTGAAGATGTTGCCAACGCCTACGATCTGGCGCTGGCTTACCGGGGCAACGGCGACCTGGTTTTGGCTCGCGACCTCGCCCTCAAAACCCTCGCGAAGGCAGAGGGCCATGCGGGCCTGCATGGGCTGCTGGGCGATCTCGACGAGCGATTGGGTGATCCATTAGGAGCAGTACGCGAATATGAACGTGCGGCCACGCTCGATCCTAGCGAGCCGAATTACTTTGAATGGGGCAGCGAACTTCTTTTGCACCGCGCGGTCAGACCGGCCGTGATGGTCTTCAAGAAGGGGTCAGTGGCTCACCCCAATTCCGCCAGATTGCTGGTGGGACTCGGCGCCGCTCTGTACGCTGATGGCTCTTACGATGAAGCGGCCGGCCAGCTTTGCCGCGCGTCGGATTTGAAGCCAGAAGATGCCACGCCGTATCTCTTCCTGGGCAAAATGGAAGTGACCTCACCCACGTCGTTCTCCTGCGGCGAAGAGAAGCTGGCCCGTTTTGTGCAGAATCAGCCCGGAAATGCTCTGGCGAACTATTATTTCGCGATGGCGATCCTCAAACGAAACCGGGAATCGAAGAGTCCGGCAGACTCGCAGCAAGTGGAAGCCCTGCTCAAGAAATCGGTGGCGATCGATCCCAAACTGGGCGAAGCGTACTTGCAACTGGGAATCTTGTACGCGGCGCAGGGCGACAACGAGCAGGCCATCGCCGCATTCAAGAAAGCCATCGAAGTTACGCCAAGTCTGGGCGAAGCCCACTACCGGCTAAGCCAGCTCTACAAGCGCGGCGGCGAAAAAGCCAAGGCCGACCAGGAAATTCAGCTCTACAAACAGGTGGAGAAGAGCGAAGCCGAAGAAGTCGAGCGGCAGCGGCGTGAAATACAGCAATTCCTGATTATTTTGAAAGATCAGCCGACAGTTTCCGCGCCGCACTGACAGAGTCTTCCTGGACGGCTCTCTGCAAAGGGTTGACAAACCTGATAAGATTTTGCCGCACTCTTTTTTTCAATTCCATGTTTCACATGGCCCCGCCTGGAAAGGAATACCATGGACCGACGCAATTTTCTGAAAACGACAGGAACGGTGATCGCCGGCGCCACGCTGGCGCGCGATGCGTTCGCAAGCAATGCGCAAAAATCCGGCGATTCCGCGGCTGGCGGACGGCTGACGCTCCCGATCAATCGCAACTGGCGCTACAACCGCAAGTTCGTCGAAGGCGCGCACGAAGCCAAGTTCGACGACTCCGCGTTTGAACGCGTCGTAGTTCCCCACACCAACGTCAAGCTGCCCTGGCACAGCTTCGACGACAAGGACTATGAGTTTGTCTCCATTTACCGCCGGCGTTTCAAGCTCCCGCCAGAGGCGCGCGGGCGGCACGTGTTTGTGGACTTTGAAGGCGTGATGACGGCGTCCACCGTGTGGATCAACGGCCTGAAGCTCGGCGACTACAAGGGTGGCTACACACCCTTTTCATTTGATCTGACTGCGCACATCAATTTTGCGGGTGAAAATGTGCTCGCGGTGGAAGTGGATTCCAGCGAGCGGCCGGATATCCCGCCGTTCGGCTATCAGATTGACTACTTGACGTTCGGCGGGATCTACCGCGAGGTTGCGCTCCGCGTGGTTCCAGGAACGTTTATCGAAAATATTTTTGCCAAGCCCAAGGATGTTTTGGGCGCGTCCCCTCGCGTGGAAGTGGACTGTTTCGTGCAGCACCTGGAAGAATTGAAGGAACCCCTGACGCTAGAGGTTGAACTGCGCGATGGGAAGCAGGTGCTCGCGAAGGCCACGGGCCAGGTTGCGGCGTCGGCGGCCACGACAGAGAGTGTGGCGCACAGCGTGGTGCTCGAAAACCTGGGCACGGTGAAACTGTGGGACCTGGCCAACCCCAATCTCTATTCCGTGCACGTTCGTTTGGTGCGCGGGACACGAGTTGTGGACCAGGATTCGCGGCGGATTGGTTTTCGGCAAGCCGAGTTTACCGACCATGGCTTCGAATTGAATGGCAAGGTCATCAAGCTGCGGGGTCTGGACCGTCATCAGACCTTCCCGTTTGTGGGACAAGCCATGCCGGCCCGGCCGCAGCGGCGCGACGCGGAAATTCTTCGCAAGAAGCTGAAGTGCAACATCGTGCGCACTTCGCACTACCCGCAATCCAGGCATTTTCTGGATGCTTGCGATGAAATGGGGTTGCTGGTCCTGGAAGAAATCCCCGGCTGGCAGCACATCGGGGATGAGGCCTGGAAGCTGATTTCCATCGACAACGTGGGACGCATGATCCGGCGCGATTGGAATCATCCCAGCATCATCCTGTGGGGCGTACGCATCAACGAATCGCTGGACGATCATGACTTCTACGTGCGCACCAATGCGGCTGCGCACAAACTCGACCCCACGCGGCAAACCGGGGGCATACGTTATTTCCAGGAGTCCGAATTCCTGGAAGACGTTTTCACCATGAACGATTTCGGCTGGCCACTGAAACCGCCCAATCATCCGCGCTATCTGAACACGGAGTTTGCGGGCCACACCTATCCGACAAAGACGATTGACGACAAAGAGCGGCTGATGGAGCACACGGTCCGCCATGCGCGCGTCCACGATCAGCTCGCTTCTAACCCACAATATGCGGGGGGTATCGGTTGGTGCGCTTTCGACTACAACACCCATAGCGATTTCGGCAGCGGCGACCGCATCTGCTACCACGGCGTCACGGATATTTTTCGCGAGCCCAAGCCCGCGGCAGGCTTCTACAAGTCGCAGTGTGATCCTGCGGAAGAGATCGTTCTCGAACCCGCTTTCCACTGGGCTGCTGGCGATGAGTCGATCGGATTCACAAAGGCCATGGTCTGTTCCAACTGCGACCACCTGAAATTTTATGTCGCCGACAAGCTAGTGGCGGAAGCTGATCCGGACAAAACACAATTCCAATACCTTCGCTATGCTCCGTTCACCGCGGATTTTCGGCGTTCCGCCGTACGAGGGTGGGGAGACCTGCGGATAGAAGGATACATTGAGGGCAAGCAGGTGATCGTTAAGACGCTTTCCGGCAAAGGGATCGATCAGAAGTTTTCCGTGTTGCCAGACGACACAAAGTTGAACGCAGACGGCGCCGACACGACACGCGTCGTTCTTCGCGTGACGGACGAATTTGGCGCCATCCGGCCGTTCGCAAACGACGCCATCAAGCTGAAACTGGAAGGTCCCGCGGAAATCATCGGCGACAATCCCTTTGCGCTGATTGGCGGCACCGGCGCCATTTGGATTCGCGCAAAGGAACAACCGGGAACCGTGCGGTTGACGGCGACTCATCCGGTTCTGGGAGCACAGCACGTGCAGTTTGAGCTTGTGAGCGTGGCTCCAGAAACGGCCTAGCCCGAGACGGATGGGCCGCATCCGATCGAGATTTAGCGAAAGCAGAAAGAAAGAAGGAACTGCACCATGAAGAACATTTTGTGGAAGTCTGTTTTGCTGGTACTCCCCCTGTTCGGGCTCGCAGTGGATGGCCGGGCACAAGCAAGCTACGACTTGCGCTCGCCGGACAAAAGAATCGAAGTGCGAATCCGCACGGCGCAAGGCGTTCGTTACGATGTGGTCCTGAAGGGCGTGGCGCTCCTGCAGGACAGCTCCCTTTCGATGGACGTTGACCATAAGGTGCTGGGGCGCGAGGTCAAGGTTACGGGATCGAAGGAACGCCACAGCGACCAGATGCTTGAGCCGGTGGTGCGCCAGAAATTCGCGAAAATTCGCGACAATTACAACGAACTCCGCCTGGACATGGAAGGCGGGTATGCCGTGGTTTTCCGCGCGTACAACGAAGGTGTTGCTTACCGGTTCGAGACTGCGCTCCCCGCGGAGCAGGTAAAAATCTACGACGAGGAAGCAAACTTCCGCTTCACTTCCAATTTCGTGGTGTTCTATCCGCAGGAAGACAGCTTCTTCTCTCACAACGAGCGCAAATATCTGCCGCAACATTTGTCCGAGATCAATCCGGCATTTATAGCCACCCTTCCCGCGGTCGTGGACGCAGGAGATGGCGCAAAAGTAGCCATCGCGGAATCGGATGTGGAGGAATACCCGGGGCTTTGGCTGCACGGCACCGGCGGCAACGGACTTTCCGCAACCTTTCCGCCTTACCCGCTGAAAGAAGAACTCACCCGCGATCGCGATTTCAGGGTCGTCGAAAGCGCCGATTATATCGCCGTGACGACAGGGAAACGCACCTTCCCCTGGCGCGTGCTGGGCATCACGGACCGTGATGCGGACCTCCTTACGAATCCATTGGTGTGGCTATTGGAGAAACCTTCCCAGGTGCAGGACACGGGCTGGATCAAACCGGGCAAGGTCGCCTGGGACTGGTGGAATGACAACAATGTGTACGGCGTGGACTTCAAGGCCGGCGTCAACACGCAAACGTACAAGTACTACATCGACTTCGCGGCGAAGTACGGCCTTCCGTACATCATCCTGGACGAAGGCTGGTACAAGCTTGGAAATGTGCTGGAGGTGGTGCCGGAAATCAACATGGAAGAATTGACCGCCTACGCCAAGCAGAAAAACGTGGGAGTCATTTTGTGGGTAATTTGGAAAACGCTGGACGATCAGCTCATCCCGGCGCTGGATCAATACCAAAAATGGGGCATCAAGGGAATCAAGGTAGATTTCATGCAGCGCAGCGATCAACTGCTGATCAACTACTATCACAAAGTCAGCCGCGAAACGGCCAAGCGCAAGATGCTGGTGGATTTTCACGGGGACCAGAAACCCGCGACGATGACCCGCACCTGGCCCAACCTGATCAGCACGGAAGGCGTCCGCGGGATGGAGTGGAGCAAGTGGAGCGCGGAGACGGACCCGGATCATACCGTCACGCTGCCGTTCACGCGAATGTTCCTTGGACCGATGGACTTCACGCCGGGAGCGATGCTGAATGCGCAGAAGGCCAGCTTTGCGCCAGTGTTCCAACGCCCCATGAGCATGGGCACGCGTTGCCATCAATTGGCAATGTACGTAGTGTTTGAGAGCCCCTTGCAGATGTTGTCCGACAGCCCGTCGAATTACCTGCGTGAGCCGGAAGCGATGGAGTTTCTGGCCGCGGTGCCGACGGAGTGGGATGAATCGAAGGCCCTCGACGGACGAATCGGGCAATACGTTGCGGTGGCGCGGAGAAATGGTTCGGACTGGTATGTCGGGGCGATGACCAACTGGACGGGAAGGGAACTGGAGATTGATTTTTCCTTCCTGCCCGAGGGCAATTTCCAGATGGATGCCTATCAAGACGGCGAAAACGCGGACCGCATGGGGAGCGACTACAAACTCGTGAAGACGCAAGTGAACCGGACGACCAAACTGAAAATCAAGCTGGCGCCGGGCGGCGGCTGGGCCGCGCGGATTCATCGTTAGGCGATGGGACTTACAGCTGCAAAAGCGGCGGCAAGCCGCCGCACCCCAAATCAGGATAAATTTTAGCGTATACGAGACGCGCTACTTTGCGTTTGGCTTGAACGTGTCAACAATCCCGCTGCCTTCGCGGATGGTGAGGATTTGGTTGGCCTTCACCTGCGTGAAGCGCTCGACCTTTTGCGTGGTGGGCCACTTGACCTCGAGTACATCGACCGCTTGAGCCTTGCCTAAGCCGAAGTGCAGCCGGAGGTCGGACTGCGACATCACGCTCCCGCCGCTGTGCACCTCGTCTATTTGGGCATGGCTGCCCGTCACCACGCGCACACGAGCTCCAATGGCGGTGCGATTGCACTTCGTGCCGATTAATTTGACCTTGATCCAGTTCTGCGCGTTGCCGCCATCATTGCGCAGCAGCGACGGCAAATCACTCATGTTAAGAATGAGCGCATCAATATCGCCATCATTGTCGTAATCGCCGAAGGCCGCGCCACGACTGGAAAAACGCTCGCTGATCCCGGGGCCCAATTCGGAGGAAACATCTTTAAATCTGCCTCCACCCAAATTCTTGTACACGAGGCGCGGGTTCTTGAATTTTTGCCCGGTATTCTGCGTATCAATTTCCGGATAAACATGTCCGTTGACCTGCAGGATGTCCGGCCAACCATCGTTGTCGTAATCGAGGAAGCCGCAGCCCCACGCGACGTACTGGTTGATGATGCCGACTCCGGACTCAAACGCCGCATCGGTGAAGGTGCCGTCGCCGTTGTTGTGGTACAGATTGCAGGTGTCGTCGGCAAAGTTGGTTTTAAAGATGTCCAGCCAGCCGTCGCAATCGTAGTCGCCGACGGCTATGCCCATCCCCGCTTGCTCGTGCCCATTTTCGTTGTAGGCGCAACCCGCGATCATGGCGACATCGGTAAACGTACCGTCATGGTTGTTCTGAAAGAGGATGCTGGGTTCGGAATCCACGGCCACATAAACATCCGGCCAGCCGTCGTTATCGAAATCGTAGGAGACCGCGGTGATGGAATACCGCGGGCCGGGCTTCAGGATGCCCGCTTTCTCGGTGACGTCCGTAAACGTGCCGTCGCCGTTGTTGTGATAGAGCACGTTCGTGTCCCCAGGGAGGCCCCGGGGACCGCACATCACGGGGATCCCTTTCCACTGGCAGGAGGCGGAGTCTCCGGGAGCAGGCGTGTGTGCCGGATCGAGTTTGATATAGTTGCACACCAAAAGATCCAAATGCCCATCGCGGTCATAATCGAACCAAGTGCAGCCTGAGCTCCAGCGAACTTTCTCGTTGTAGAGGCCGGCCTTGCGCGCCACATCGGTAAACGTGCCGTCGCCATTGTTGTGGAAGAGGATGTTGTGTCCCCAGAAGCAGCAGAAGAGATCGTCCCAGCCGTCGTTGTTGTAATCGCCCACACACACGCCAGTTTGCCAGCCGGTCCTGCCCATTCCGGATTTTTCCGTAACGTCGGTGAAGGTGCCGTCGCGATTGTTTTTGTACAAGTGCGAGGTTGGGGCGGCGCCAGTAGGCCACTTGGCGTCCAGCAGTGTCCCGTTGGTCAGATAAATATCCAGCCAGCCGTCATTGTCGTAGTCGAAAAAGCCGATTCCGCTGCCCTTGGCTTCAATGATGAGGCGCTTGTGTTCCATGCCGCCCCACACGTTGGGAATCGTGAGGCCGGCTTCGCGCGCCACATCAACGAACGTGACTTGCGAGGTTGCCGGCGCACGCGGAAGGGTCTTTGCCTCCAGGATCGCCGAGCGATTCCATTTCCACACTGGGGTTGCCAGCGCGTCGAGCAAGGTTGTGCCAAGTGCCACGAGAGAAGAACCAAGAAAACGCCGCCGCGGTAGATACATAGTCATCGGACCGTCACCTTGGGAAATTTTCGCGGCACAATTCCGGTGCCCTCTTTAACCGCGATGATCTGGTTGATGTGTACATCTGTCAAGCGGTCCACTTGCCCGCTTGGCCAGGTGATTTCGAGCGACTCAATTTTGGTGCGCTTGCCGAGGCCAAAGTGAATCCGCGGATCGCTAGCCGACATGTAACCCATGCCGCCTTTTGCCTGTTCCACTTCGACAAACCCTTCCGTGGTCAATTTCAACGAGGCACCGATGCCGTCGCGGTTCGAGCGCGTCCCGATGAGCAGAACTTCCAGCCAATTGTTGGCGTTGCCACCGTCGTTGCGCAGGACTTCAGGGTAATCGCCACGAACATTGACCGCGATGCCGACGGCGCCGTCATTGTTGAAATCGGCGGTGGCCAGTCCCCGGCCGGCTGTGGGCCGCATGAAATCGGGGCCGAGAGATTCGGAGACTTTCTCGAACTGTCCTTTTCCCAGGTTACGGAACATCAGCAGCGGCTCTTTGTATGTTACCTCACTGTGATAGAGTTGCACGTTATCCACCATGGCGCCGTTGGCCTGCAAAATGTCCACCCAGCCATCGTTGTCGTAATCCACAAACTTCATCGAAACGCCGCTCAACCCCATCGCTTTGTTCCCGATCCCGGAGGAAAACGTAACGTCGTCAAAGGTGCCGTTGTGGTTGTTGTGGTAGAGCCGGTTCAATTCAAAGTCCAAGTGCGTGACGTAGATATCCTGCCAGCCGTCACGGTCCACATCCGCCGCGTCGATGCCCATCCCGGCTTCGTAACGCCCGTCCTCGCTCGCAGCTATCCCGGAAACGAAAGAGACATCCTCGAACGTTCCATCATGTTTGTTGAAAAAAAGAAAATTGGGCCAGGTGTCGTTAGCAATGGCGATGTCCGTCCAGCCGTCGTTGTTAAAGTCCGCCAGCACCACGCCCAGGCCCTTGGATTCCGGCTTTCCCACACCCGAAGCGTCGCTGACATCGGTGAAGGTTCCATCGTGGTTGTTGTGAAAAAGTTTTGTTTTCTGCCCCCTGTAATTGCCGGGATGGCAATAGGAACGGTAGCCGGGCCGGTGTTCGCCGCACCACAGGTTGTTCTGGGGGCTCCATTCGATGTAGTTGGTGACGAGCAGATCCAGCCAGCCGTCTTTATCGTAGTCGAACCAGCCAGCGCTGGCGGACCACATCCCTTCATCCGCGACTCCGGCTTTGCTGGTGACGTCGGTAAAAGTTCCATCGCCGTTGTTGTGATAAAGGATGGCACGGCCATATCCCGTGACATACAGATCGGGATACCCGTCGTTGTCGAAGTCACCCACGGCCACGCCCTGGCCGTAATGGCCCTCGCCTGCCAAGCCAGCCTTCTCGGTCACGTCAGTGAAAGTGCCGTCGCCATTGTTGTGGTAGAGAGCGCAGCGCAAAGGGTGTGCCGGTTTGTAAGCGTCCGTGGGGCCGGACTGCACAAAAAAAAGATCCATCAGCCCATCCTGGTCATAGTCGATCCAGGCAACGCCGGTGCCCATGGTCTCGAGATAGTATTTCTCCTCGGTTTGTGTGGAGTCTTGCAGGAACGTGATGCCCGCGGACTTTCGGATATCCGTAAAACGAACGGTGATGGGAGCGTCTTTCTGCTTCTGGGCCTGTGCCGTTTGTAGCTTCAGAGCAAGGGTAGCGCAGAGTACTCCGCTCAGTGCAAGGAAGGCGGCGCACGTGTTTCTGCAAACCGACAGTCTGATTGTCTTGGGTATTTTCCGCATTCCTTGCTGGTTCGGCAGATCGGCGCAAACTGGCAAGACCCATTTTACTGCCGACCCACGAGCTTCACAACCGGAACTTTCCCTTGGCCAAATCAAAGAGTGCGGTCAGCAATCGAAATCGCGAATTGGAGCAGTTGCTGCCGAGCCGCCATCGGCATCGGTTCATTTACCACGAGCGGCATCGAGGGAGCTTTTTCCAAGGTCTCCGCAATGCGATTCACGTCCAGCCCTCCGCCAGCGCCACTCCCTTTAAAGCGGTTCAGCACTTCCTTAGCCTTATCGAGTTGGCCCGTTTGATAATAAAAAACGCCCAGCGTGGAGTAGCTTCCCGGCCACTCCGGCAACAGATCAACAGCCTGCTCGAGCTGCTCCGCCGCCTGCGCCGTTTTGCCTTGCAAGACAGAAACCAGTCCCCGGCCCCAGAGGAGTTTGCCCGATCCAGGAATGCGAGAGCGACCGTCCTGCAGTGTCTTTTCCGCCGCGCGCAGATCATTCTGACGAAGCTGGACCAGCGCGAGAGAAAGATAATATTGGTCGTTGTCGGGATTGCGACGAATGGCGTTCCTGAAAATCTCCGAAGCTTCGGCGGGCTGTCCGAGATGCGCCTTGATATCCCCCAGCAAGGAGAGAAAGGCATCGTCCTGCTGGCCGTTTGCAGAAACCTGCTGGGCAACCTCGAGTGCCTGCGGGTACATGCCTTTGCGGAAATAGGCGTCAGCCAGGTCGAACTTTATATCGTCAGAGTCGGGATTCGCACGCATGGCCGTCTGGAAATGCTGGATGGCATCCTCGTACAAACGGTAGCGCGCCAACAGGACGCCTATACCGGTTTGTGTCCGAAAGTCTCCGGCGCTCAGCTGGTCCAACTGAGTGATAGCATGGCGAGCTGCCTCAACGTTTCCGAGTTTCAGGTACCCTTCGGCGAGCAGGTACAGGTTTTCCGGCCGGTCAGGTTGTTTCTGGATCTCCTTAGCCAGCTCGGTAAGGTCGAGTTGCGCCTTTTCCTTCTTGGAGAGGTTGGAACGGTTGTCGAGATACTCAAAAAGTTGTTCGTAGGGGTAGGGGCCCGTCGAAGCGTTCTTGGAAAGCGTCTGAAACACGCTCATATCGCGTTGTGCAGCCTCCGTCTGATGAAGACTCCGCTCGACCATGGCCAGCTTGTAGTATCCCGGGGCAGGGGCGCGGCTCACACGGACGTATTTTCTGAGCAGCACGGCAGCCTCCGCGTATCTCTTGCTGGCGATACGCAAATTTGCCAGCTCCAGCAATGTTTCGGCATGGTCGGGGCTCAATCGCAACACTTCCTGAAAGCGTTTTTCGGCGGCCTCGTGATCTCCCTGGCGCTCCTCGATATACCCGATGTTGAACAGGCAGGAGGGATTCCGCGGCTCTTTCTTCAGGCCTTCTTCAAAATATTTGCGAGCCTCGTCGAAACGCCCCAGTTGACGATAGGTAAGCCCCAAAAACGCATAGGATCGCGCCGTAGGATCCAACTCGATCAACTGCTTGAACTCCTCGATAGCTTTCTCTGCACGGCCCGACATGAAGTAGCTTTCCCCGAGTGCCGCGCGCAGGTCCATCCGCTGCGGAGCGATCTTCTGGCCGGATTCCAGCAGGGGAATGGAGTCCTCGTAATAGTTCTGAGACATGCTCACCCGCGCCAGGTAATAAATGACATCCGTATTCTCCGGGGCAAGTTTGTGTGCGCGCACTAACAGATCCAGCGCGTCCACAGGTTTCTGCTGCGCGGAATAAACCTGCGCCAGCAGAGAAAGTGTCTCGGGCGAATCGGGCTTGAGATTGAGCGCGCGCTTCAGGGTGAGTTCCGCTTTCGCAAATTCGGCGTTACGCACACAGACCTGTCCAAGGTTGTAGAGGATCTCGAAGGTCTGCGGCTGCAACACATTGGCTTGTTCCAGTTGCAGTTGCGCGGGCCGGAGCTGTTTCTCCGCCGCCAGCAATACGCCCAACGTGAAGTGCACCTGCACGTTGTCTTTGTTGCTGGCGGAAAGCTCCGTGGCGGTCTTCAATCCTTCGGTGGTCCTGCCGGCGTCAAGATAGGCCCGCGTCAGGCTGAACTGCACCGCAACCGTTTGCGGGTGGATACGCAGCAAATAGGGAATGGCTTCAGCAGGCTGCTTCTTCGCCAGAAGGACGAGGGCCAGGTTGTAGTTGCCGTCGTAATCCGCGGGATTCAGGCGCACGACCTCCCGGAACTCTTTTTCGGCCTGGTCAAGATTCCCCTGAGCTACGTACAGATTGCCCATGTCGTTGCGAATTCTGGTGGAATTTGGGCTGAGTTTTAATCCTTGCTGGAACGCCATGAGAGCTGCGGTGTAGTTCTTCTGTGCTGTATACACAAGCCCCAGAAGCGCGTATCCCTCGGGCCTGGAAGGATTCTGCTGGAGTTCTTCCTGAAGCTTGTTTTGGGCGTCTTCCAGGTTGCCCTGCCGAAGAAGCGCTTCTGCATCCGCAAAAGGGGACGGGGTCTTGGAAGCTGGGCGCGCGCTTTGTCTTTTGGGAGGCGCCTGTTGCCCCGCAACTCCCCGGCCTGCGAAGAAAATCGCGCCGAGCGCCACGATGCTAGGCAGTACCGTTCGCCAGCCCCGCTTTCCAGCCGGGTGCCGGACAAAATTGCAAATGGCCATGGGTACACCTCCGCGCGCGCTCATCTTGCACAAGAAAAGCGGATGATGATTAATTTAGCATTTCGAGAGTCTGTTGGGCCAACTTGTTCTCTGGCTGCTGGCGCAGCAGCTCTCGCAAAACTTGCCTGGCTTTTTCCTTGTCATGCAGAAGAACAAAGAGACGGGCCAAATTGAGATAGGCCTGGTCGAACTTTGGAGCAACCTTGATACATGTCTCGAATTTCTGTTGCGCTTCGGAATATTGTTCCTGGCGCACCCGAAGAACTCCCAGGTTATTCAGCGCCTCGGCATAATCCGGGCGCAGAGCCACGGCCTTCTCCAGATAGTCCGATGCACGCGGAAGCTGGTTTTGCCGGGCATAGAGCATTCCCACGCTGTAGTTGGCCTCGGGATCGTTGGGAGCAACCGCAACTGCCTGCTCCAGGAGTTTTTGCGCTTCAGCAAACGCTCCTTTTCGGCGGAGCAGGTTCCCGAGATTCAGAAGCGCGGTGGCGTACGTTGGCCGGAGCGCGAGGGATTGTTGAAAATTCTTGATGGCCTCGTCTTCCTGACCTTGTTGCGCAGACACCATCCCAAGATTGTTCCAGGCTTCGGCATAGTTGGATCGCAGCTTCACTGCCTGCTCCAGGTAGCGGCGCGCTTCTGGCAGCGCGTTTCTTCGCAGGTAGAGCGTCCCCAGGTTGTAATAGGCGATCGACTCGCCCGGGTTGGAGAGAATCACTTGTTTGAATTCCGACGCAGCCTCTTCCAAATAGCCACGCTGAAACAGCGCCACTCCGTAAGTGAGATCGTTGCGCTGGAATACGTCTTGAACCAGGGTGCCCTTCAAAGGCAGGGCTCTCTGGAGAAAGCCGGCTGGAGTATCGGGAACCGAGCGGACGTCGTCCAGCAACCGGGCGGGCTCCAGCGTCCCCTGATAGACCTTGACGATCATGGAATCGCGGTTGAGCAAGAAAAACGTTGGCAGCGCGAGATCTCTCCGGCGGTCGAACAGATAGCGGTAGATGATGTTGTAGACGCCAGCCACTTCCTGAGTCGCCAGGAGAATGGGCAGAGAAATCCCTTCTTTTGTGGCAAAGGAGCGCACTGCTGCCGCATCCTGTGGATCGTCGAGATTGAGACACAGAACGTGAAAGTTGCGCAAAGCCCAGTCAGCCTGATGGCTCTGGAGAAGCCGCAGTTGGCTGGCGCAGGATGGCGCCGCCGTGGCCCAAAAATGAAGAAGGACGAAGTCTCCCCGGAAGGAGTGAAGCTGTTTGGTGTCCCCCAGAAGATCCGGCAGTGAAAAGTCTGGAGCCAGCAGCGGCTGGATGAGCCAAGTCTCGACCGAGAGCGGCAGACGCTCGACTTCTTGCGGTTCGCTGCCATGAGCGTAAGAGGGAGGCGAGGCTACAAACGGTTTGGCTTGAAATTCCTGAGCGTCTTCCTCGACTTCGATGCGGTGGTTTGCGGGCAAATTTTCGAAAACCTGCGTTTGCCCGCTGGGCCAGCGAATGGTGGCGCGCAGGGTGCCTCCCGCTTTTCCCACCCCGAAGAAAAGTTCCTTGCTGTGTTGCGACAAAAAGCCCGAACCGGCCTGGAGATATTTCGTCTGACGAAGGCCAGCCACTTCCAACGTAACAGCCGCGCCGATAGCATCGCGATTGCTCTTTTTTCCTTGCAAGCGGAAAGCAATAGAGGAACCAATGTCATTCATCGCATTGTGCAGGATGCGAATCTGAGGCGCGGTGCGGTTCTTTAGAATGACTTCTAACCGGCCGTCGTGATCAAGGTCGGCCAGGGCAAAGGAACGGCTGTCATCGATAAAATCCAGACCGACTACGCCGGAGACTTCGGAGAAAGTGCCATCCTGATTGTTCAGAAAGAAGACATTCCTCTCAAAGCCATTCCAGGTGGCATCCGAGCGGATCAACTCGTTAATCGCGTTCCATCCCCGCTCATAGCTCTCCGAAGGGGTGGCGTCCTGCGGTGATTTTGAAACCACCTGACGCCAGAAAAAGCTGGAGGCGTCGCGAGCGTCGTGGCCGGAAATGTAGCCATTGGCCATGTACAGATCCTGGTAGCCATCATGGTCAAAGTCCCACGCATCGGTGGACCAGGACCAGCGGCCCATTTCCACCCCGGCTTGCATGGCCACATTTTGGAATTGGCCGTTGCCCATGTTTCGGTACAGGGAATTGCCGGCCATGTGGCGCCGGTAAAGCGCGCGGATCTCTTCCGGCTCTTTCTCGTGAAAATGCGATTGTCCAAAAACGCGCATGCCCGCCGCGACCCACATGCCCGCGGCATAGATGTCCTGATTGCCGTCGTTATCGAAGTCCAGCCAGCAGGCGCTCATGCCGGCACCGGCTTCTTCGACATGCGCTTCGCCAGAAACGGTCGCAAAGGTCCCGTCACCGTTGTTGCGGTAGAGACTGTTGCGGCCAAAATCATTGGCCACGTACAAGTCCGGCCAGCCGTCGGAGTTGTAGTCGCCCCAGGTACAGGCGAAACTATAACGATCGTTGTCGACATTCATGCCGGCCGCTGCCGTGCAGTCTTGAAAGACGCCGTTTCCTTCATTGTGGAACAGGAAGTTTGGAGGTCCGTTGCGGGCGTCAAAATAGGGGACTGGATAGTGGTATTGGTCCAGACCGAGATAGTAGTTGTAGAGGCAGAAATAAATGTCGAGGCGCCCGTCGCGGTCATAGTCGGCTGCGGCAGCATGCGTGAACGCCCCCTCCGGAGCATTCACAAAGTGGAAGGCATCGCGTTTCTGCTTAAACTTTCCATTTCCCTGATTCACGAACAGCACAGGCCCAGTGGCGCAGACTACCAGAAGGTCTTGGAGCCCTCTATTCTCAAAATCTGCAAAGAGCGCGCAAGCTGTCCGGTCCAGCACCCCCACACCGGCGGCTTCCGTGACATCCTCGAAAGTTCCATCACCGCGATTCCGGTACAACCGGTTGGGAAGTCCCGGGGGCTGGCAGATATAGAGATCATCCAGACCGTCGTCATCGAAGTCTCCCGCAGCCAATCCAGTATTTCCGTAAACGTCCATTCCAGACGCTCCGTCCAGAACCGTGCGCCAGTAGTCCATTCCGTGGAGCATCTGATTTCTGTACGACTCCGTCTGGCCGAGAGCTTGCTGAGTTACATCGAGGAAAATGGGCTGTCGTGCGCGGCTGAGAGTTTCGGCTGTTGCGGTCCAACGGAAGACTCGCCAACCGCCGGTGTCATCGTGCGTCCATTCCGTCAGCCAATACCCGATGCGCTCCTCGAGTCCGGTGTCCACGTGCTGACCCACAAGGTCGTAGCGAATGTCGATGCGAACGTTTAGGGGAGAGTCCGCGGACTGCTCGATTCCCGCGATTTGAAATTCGGCCGTCCGCAATCGTCCCAGTGGGGCCAGGCTATTCCGGACTTCCTCCACAAATCGCTCGCGGCCCAATACCGCCTGGTTCGAAAACGTCCTCCTGAAGACGTCAACTCCATCTCCCGCACGCAGTTTCTTTTCCTGCACCGGAACCAGCGGGGCGGCTTTGAGCGATGCATCCAGAAAGTTGGCCAGCACGTTCGAGGGGGATGGACCTGACCGCAGCTCCTGCCCCCATTCTTCCAGGTGCCGGGCGATTTCAGCGGCGTACTTTTCCGTCACGTATTCGTCGGTGCCCGGCTCGACATAACGAAGGAGATCATCCAGGGGGGATTTCGCAGGATAGTGCGGCGTCAATCGGAAATCCTCGAAGGGGAGAGAAGGGCCTTGTTTTGCGGGCACCCGTGGATCCAAAGACCGGAACGCGGCCGAATGAAGAGGCGCTGGAAGAAAGAGCAAGGGGGCCCAGCGCATCCCACCCAGAAAGGCGCGGCGCGAGAACTTGCGTTTTTTCGGGTTGTTGCGTGCCATCCTTGGGTGCTCGAGGAACTCCAGATCAGCGTTGTGATGCTAGCATTGAAATACAGCCAGGCCAAACGCGCCGCTTTTTTCCGGAACCGCGAGAAGATCGTTCGGCCCTTTAGAGGCATGCCGCGAACAGTGCGAATTCAGCAGCAAGAACGCCCGCGAAGCGCGCAAAAGAGCAAGGGTGGCAGGATTCTTGAATGAACGAAAAGGGAAGTGCGGCTAGTGCCGTTCCAACTTGTTGCTACGAATGTCGGCCAGCCAAAAAGCGAGGCGTTGTTCGAGATAGCGCCCTCCTCGTCCCGTTTTGAGGTAACACTCTCGCCGGCGGGCGTCGTCAATGCTCAAACATCCCTCATAGTAGATCAGCAGCAAGGGCCGGCGATGAGCGGTGGAACGCACTAAGCCTGAGCTGTGTTTCTGCAAGCGCGCTCGCAAGTCGCCAGTGCTGCCGATGTAGAATCTCCCATCCCGCTCGCTCAACAAAACGTAGGAGTAGTTCATCGAACCTTCCAGCCATTTGGTCAAAATAGTTGGAACGGCACTAGGAGTTCCAGAGTCCGGAAGAATTTCCCACCACGAGTTCCGCAGAAATCTCGTATTCTCTGCCTTGAGGATTGGTGGCGCGACAAAGTTCATGCAGGGCATCGGCTGCCATTTGTCCGAGTAAATCCCGATGGATGTCCACGGTGGTGATCGAAGGGTTGCTGTATTCCGCCAGCCGAGTTCTGTCGAAACCCGTCACGGAAATATCCTGAGGAATCCGCAGGCCCGCCGACGTTAACCCCTTCATCACGCCCACCGCAGTGAGGTCGTTGACGGCCATCACCGCCGTAGGCCTGGGAGACATTTGAGCGATGGCCAGTCCAGCGGCAAGTCCTCCTTCAAAACGCAGGTCCCCGTGCAGGATCGGGCCGGGTTTCAGTCCCATGGCCTGCATGGAACGCTCGTAGGCCTCCAGCCGCGCCTCGTTGGATTTGAGTTTTGGCCTGCCGGCGACGAAGGCGATCTCGCGGTGTCCCTGTTGATAAAGGTATTTGGCAATCTGCTCGATCCCAGAAGCGTAATCGATGCGCAGTGTGCTGACATATCCCCGGGCTGGAGCAAGATCGAGAAACGTGACGGCAATTTTCCTCTGCGTCAGTTCGTCGATCAAGCGCGCGCTGAATTCGGAGGTCATGATCGCGACGCCACAGACATTGTGCGCCATCATCCGGCTGGCGGCCTCTTGGGTGCGCCGCGGGTCATAGTTGGTTTCACTGAGAATGGTTTCGTAGCCGAGTTGCCTGGTGCGCGCCAGAAAACTCATGATCACTTCAGGGAAGAAGGGGTTCACGATATCGGAAACGATGATTCCCAGTGTGCGCGTGTCGCGGGAAGCGAGGCGGCGGGCATGAATGTTGGGGAGATAGCCGAGGCGCTTGACCGTCGAGAGGACCAGGCCCTGCGTCCTGTGGCCGACCTTGCCTCTCTTGTTCAGAACGTTGGAAACCGTCGCTGTCGAAACACCAGCGGCCTTTGCTACGTCTCGTATGGTCAAACCCATAAATGCACACACCTGCCCTCGACGAACAGATGCAAGCCATCGCGGCCTCGCGAGAACAGAGCAACTGCGGGCGAAGTATAAAATAAAAAAAAATGCTTGACAACACTCAAAACAGTGTGTAATAGAGTTCGCAAGGTTAAGCGGTTAAGTTCCTTTGTTGGGGTGCCTGGTCGTGGGTCGTTAACGCCCTTCCGGGTATTCCGCATTCTATCGCTAGAGGAAATCGGTGCCGTGACGTTAGTTGCTGCGGCTGGCTCCATGGGTTCCCGTAGAGGGAGTCCTTGAGGACAGCTTGGGGTGTGCGTTTCGTCGAGGCGGTCATTTGTATTTAGCCGATTGGGAAAACTTGAGGAGGTTGGGAATGAAGGCTAGGTTCAATTTCAGTTATTCCATATTACTGGTGGCCTTTGTGGTGTTGTTCGCGGCCAGTCCGCTGTTCGCTCAGGTTGACGCCGGCGCCATTCTAGGCACCGTCACCGACCAAAGCGGCGGCGTGATCAACGGGGCCAAGGTCACCCTCACCAATGAGGGGACGGGCGCCAGCCTGTCAATTACGACCGGTTCGGATGGCGTATACAAATTCTCGCCCGTCAGGATTGGTTCGTACAAACTTGACGTCACCTTCCAGGGGTTCCAGGCGGTCACGGCGAAAGGTGTCGTCGTCAACATTGGTGCCGAGGTTGTGCAGAATTTTACGCTCAAGCCCGGCAACGTAAGTCAGACCATCGAAGTCACCGCTGCTGCGCCTCTCCTGGAGTCCCAGGATGCCTCTGTCGGGCAAGTGGTGGACTCTACTAGTGTCAACAATCTTCCACTCAACGGCCGGAATTTTACCTTCCTCGCGCAAATGTCCGCGGGCGTGAACACGCCGCAGGCAGACACCCGTGGTAACGCCGCGAGCGGCGCTTTTTCCGCTAATGGGTTGCGCCCCTCGCAGAACAACTACCTTCTCGATGGCATTGACAATAACTCGGACACCGTCGACTTCCTCAACGGCACAAACTATGTCGTGCTTCCCCCCCTTGACGCCATTCAAGAGTTTAAGGTGCAAACCTCGGACTTCAGCGCCGAGTTTGGCCGGTCGGGCGCCGCGGTTCTCAATGCCACCATCAAGTCCGGTACTAACGAGCTGCACGGTTCGGCTTGGGAGTTTTTCCGCAACGACCACCTGGATGCGGCGGACTTCTTTGAAAATGCGCACAAGATCAAGAAGGGCGATTTGCAGATGAACCAGTTTGGAACGACCATTGGTGGACCTGTAGTGATTCCGCACGTCTTCAATGGCAAGAACAAGCTGTTCTTCTTCGCGGACTACGAAGGACTCCGCAGGGTTCAGGGAACCGTTTCGTCTGGCACGGTCCCGACGACCGCTGAAATGACCAGTTTGAACTCGGCCTCGGGCAGCCAACTTGTAAACTTCCAGGATCTGATCACAGGGGTCACTCAACCGACGGATCCGACAAAAATCCCAACGGACGTTTTGGGCCGGACTGTTCCCGTTGGCACGGTCTTTGACCCCGCAACCACGCGACCGGTACTCTGCGGCGATGCCTATACGGACCCGATCAGCAACATTACAGTCGCTTGCAAGGGCAGTCAAACGCCCGGAACGACGATAGGATATGTGCGGGACCCGTTCTACACGGGCGAAAGCTTGGCTGGAATAACAAACTTCATTCCTCTGGCCAGCGCTTTGAATCAAATCCCGTTTAACCGGTTGGATGCGAACGCCATAAAGCTTCTGAACCTTTATCCGAAGCCGACTACGAGCTCGCTGTTTTCGAATTTTGCCAGCTCACCGAAACTCTATGAGCACAGGAACTCCTTTGACAGCCGCATGGACTACAATGTGAACGAGAAGAACCAGGTCTTCTTCCGGTTCAGCTACAGTGACGATCCCCAATACATTCCCGGCATTTTCGGTGGGATTGCGGACGGCGGCGCTTTCCAGCAGGGCAATCAGACCGCGCTTGCGCAACAGAGCGCATTGGGCTACACGCACACATTCTCTCCAACGCTGATCAATGAGGTGCGTGCCGGCTTCAACTACCTGCACACAACGCGCACAGGGCCCGTTTCGGGTCAGATGGATATTCCTGGAAACTATAACATTGCGGACATTCCACAGGTGGCTGAAAACGGCGGTCTCCCCGCTTTTGGCATCAACGGTTTGGCTACCTTGGGGAGCAACGCTTTCTTGCCCTCGGATGAGGTCAGTTCCACCTTCCAGCTCACCGACGATCTCACCAAGATTTACGGCAAGCACACTTTCAAGATGGGCATTGAATGGCAGCACGTGAAGTTCTCGACGTTGCAGCCGCCGTGGTCTCACGGTGAATTCGATTACGACGGGCATTTCACGGATATCGCCGGCGGCTCGAATGCAAGCTCGACAGGCCGCGTGGACTTCCTGTTGACTCCGACCACCACGAGCCTCCCTGAAGGGGCCAACGGCATAAACTATGTCGGTGGGTCGAGTGACGTATACGCCTCCAATATTTCGTTGACCGACGACGGTAAGAGTTACTACGGCGGCTACGTCAATGACGACTGGAAGGTTACTTCCAAGCTGACCGTCAATCTTGGTGTGCGCTACGACTTCTTCGGTCTCGTTGGCGAGCACCATGGGGAACAGGCAAACTTTGTGCCGAGCCTCTATGGCATACCGACGGAAATAATGCCGCCGGGGCCGCTGACGACCCAACTTTCTACGGGATGCCCGACTTGCTTCACGGATTTGCTTAAGAAGGACGGCATCAGCCTGCTCATCACGGACCATTACGGTGCGGGACTAGGGCGTTCCCAGAAGGCCAATTTTGCCCCGCGCGTGGGCTTTGCCTACCAGGCCAACCCAAAACTGGTTGTACGCGGCGGATTTGGCCTCTTCTACAACGGTTTTGAAAATCGTGGATATTCACCGAACATAGGCGAGAGCTATCCGTTCCAGTTCCAGTTCAACTACTACCCGGCGAACGATCACACGCCGACAACAATTCCGGGTTGCAGCGCTCCGGTAATCACCTTTGAAACCGGATTCTCCTGCACTTCACTGAATCCAGCCACGGTTAACGCCAATGGCTTGGCCTTGCTCGGAATTCAGTTCGACTACAAGACTCCCTACTCCATGAGTGGCAACCTGACGGTGCAATATTCCATCACGCCCACCCTGGCTGTTACGGTTGGGTACGTGACCTCGCAGGGGCGCCATTTGGAGGTGTTTCCAAGCAGCAACGTCGTCTCGACCATCAACGCCCATGACTATCCTATTAAGGGCGATGCGACCCATGTGGCCGTGGTTCCTTTTCCGCAGTTCGGAACGGGCGCCAGCTACGCTGCAACAGAAGGGAACAGCATCTACAACGGTTTGCAGACGAAGCTCGAGAAGCGGTTTGCGAGCGGTCTGAACTTCCTCGCAACCTATACTTATTCGCAGGTGACCAGCGACGCACGTGACCTGCTCAATGGCGGGAGTGTGAGTGGCTACCGTGGGACGGGTGTTCCCGGCTTCGGGATCCATGCGGATTACGCATTGGCCCCCTTTGACATAAGGAACGTCTTCCACTTCAGCGGCGGCTACGAGCTGCCCTTTGGCCATGGAAAGAAGTTCGCTTCCGGCGCCACAGGGTGGCAGAACCAGACGATTGGCGGTTGGAGCGTCAATTGGTCAACAACACTGCAAGGCGGCCAGCCCATAGGCATCGGTTGTAATACGGGTACAGCAAACGGTTTAGGCTGCGGCGCTCTTCATATTGCAGGCCAGTCTGTAAAGGTCGGACTGCATACCGATACGAATGGGATGCTGAGTTGGCTCGCCAACGGCCCAGCAGCGGTCACCCAGCCTTGCCAGATCGGATCAGACGGACAGCCCATCGACAATTCGCCGGGGGGATGCGTGCCGTTGACGGGTACTGCGGCGCTGGGTGGAATATTCCAAGTGCCAGGGCCCGGCTTCCACAGGCTTGACATGTCCATTTTCAAGGACTTTCCGATTAAGGAACGTGTGAAACTACAGTTCCGTGCGGAAATCTTTAACCTTACCAACCACCCGAACTTCAACGCTCCCGGTCTTGGCGGGAACGGCGTGGTTTCAATTTCTAACTCCCTTAATTACAACAGCTCCAACTTCGGCGAAATCGGGTCCACTCGCGATGCTCCTTACGATCCGAGGCAGATCCAGTTCGCCCTTAAGCTGTACTACTAGTGCCGTTCCAACTGTTTGGGCCAAATGACGGCCCAAGCATCTGACGCGAGCACGGAGAGAGTATTCTCAAAGGGATTTGCTGGAACAAGTTGGAACGGTACCAGTTAGACCCCTTAACACCCCACCGGCGAAGGCGCTTTGAAAGAAGCGCCTTCGCCGCAGTAGTTTTCAGGCCCCGGCCGGTTCTTACATCCCCGTGATACCATGCTAACGTCGTGACACGAATTTACTGGTCTGTGGCGTGTGCGTTTCTGAATCTCGCGGCGTGGGCCTTTCTGACGCCGCTGGCGGGTGCTCAGAAGCAAGATCTGGACCGGGAGTTCAAAGCGGCCGTTGCGCAATACGAGGCCGACCAGTACCCGGAAGCCGCCAAGCAGCTCGAAAGACTTGTGCGCGAGGTGCCGGAAAGCTTTGAAGTGCAAGAGCTCCTCGGACTGGTCTACGCCGCCCAGTCGCAAAACGACAAAGCCAACGCGCACCTGGAAAAAGCGGTTCGCCTGAAACCCGATTCCGCCACAGCCCGCACCAACCTCGGAAACAATCTTCTGCGCCTGGACAAGCTCGCGTTGGCGGAGCAGCAGTTCAAAAAGGCGGCAGCGCTGGCGCCGCGGGACTATGACGCCAGCCACAACTTAGGGGAGTTCTACGTCCGCTCCAACAAGGTCGCCCAGGCCATCCCATTTCTCGAACGGGCGCAGAGGGTCAATCCGTCCTCTTATGACAACGGTTACGATTTGTCGCTCGCCTACCTCTTCACGGGGCGCCTTAGGGATGCCCGCCAGTTGATCCAGGACCTCGCCAAGCGGAAGGACACTGCCGAACTGCACAATCTTCTGGGCGAGGTGGAAGAAAAAGATGGCCAATTCGTGGCCGCAGTCAATGAATTTGAGACCGCGGCACACATGGAGCCGAGCGAAGGCAATGTCTTCGATTGGGGCAGCGAGCTCCTGATTCACCGCACCCTGGAACCAGCGATCGACGTTTTCCGCCGGGGCGCGGAACGCTACCCGGATTCGTCGCGCATGGCCATTGGTCTTGGCATGGCCTACTATTCGCTCGGGAAGTATGACGAGGCCGTCAAGTCGCTGCTGCGCGCGGCCGATTTGAACCCCAGCGATCCTCGTGGCTACCCTTTCTTGTCCCGGGCGTATGACAGTTCGCCGAGCCAGGCCGAGGAGGTCATCGAACGATTCCGGCGCTTCGCCGAGCTTCAGCCCAAGAACGGTCAAGCCGTCTACTATTACGCCATGAGCCTCTGGAAGGGCAAAAGGGCCCAGGATCCGAACCTCGATCTCAGCCAGATCGAACTGCTTCTGAAGAAAGCCATCACACTCGACCCCGGGATGGCAGAGGCGCACCTCCAGTTGGCCAATCTTTACTCCGACCAGCGAAAATACCCGGAATCCGTGCCGGAATATCTGCGGGCGCGTGAACTCAATCCAGACTTGGCCGACGTCCATTACCGGCTGGCGCAGGCCTACGTCCGAGTGGGAGAAAAGGACCTGGCCCAGGAGGAGTTCAAGGTGTACCAGAAACTTCGGGCGGAGCATCTTTCTGACCTCGACAGACAGAGAGCGGAAATCCGCCAATTTGTATTCTCCGAGAAGCAGGGCGCCGGGACAAAGCCGTAAACTCAAACAAGAGATTCCGGGGGAGAACGAAGTGTCGCAATCTGAACTGAGGCAAGTTATTGATGCCGAAACGGCAGAGCCCGGCTGGAAAAGTCTCTATAAGGTTGGCGGAATCGCTGCCCTGATTATGGTGGCGTTTCCGCTCGCCGAGGTCGCCATCAATTTCCTTCCGGGCGTGGCTGGATTGTCGCAGGGGACGGTGACCGTAATCGACTGGTTCACTCTCTTTCAGAACCATTCGTTTCTGGCGCTCCGCAACCTCGGTCTCTTGAATATCGTTGGAGCCGCCTTTTTGGCACCGACGCTTTTGGCCATTTACTCGGCCCTCCGGCGAGACCACGAAGCGTACGGGGCGTTCGGCACGATCCTTTTCTTCGTGGGGCTGGCGGTTTACCTCGCCGGCAGCAGGGCCTTCCCTATGCTTTCCCTGAGCAGCCAATACGCAGTTGCCACCACGGATGCTCAGAGGGCTCTGTTAGCTGCAGCGGGGCAGGCGATGCTGGCAGAGGGCCAAAGCCGCGCTGGTATTTCCCTCATCGAATTCGCATGCCTGGTAATCTCCACGGTCATGCTGAGAGGCAGGGTCTTCAGCAAAGCGACCGCCTGCGCTGGAATTCTGGGGAATGCGCTGCTAATCATCGTTGAGATCATCGCAACTTCCTCTGGGGGGTTGCCTAACGCGGGGTTTGTAATTGCCATCTGTGGCGGGCTCTCGCTGATGACCTGGTACCTCCTGGTTGGCAGAAGGCTGCTCCAGCTTGGGCGCACCTAAAGAACCAGGCGGCACAGAACAGACCAGTTGTACGAAGGGTTTCGCATCGCCTTCTAACCCTTGCCTCCAACTCGCGTCGCAACTGGCGGCAGTGCGCCAGCCGCGTTGCGCGCGCGAGTGCCGTAGGTGAACCCACTATTTTCGATGTAAGATGTTGGCAAGACATCGGGCTCGTAGCTCAGCGGTTAGAGCAGCGGACTCATAATCCGTTGGTCCCAGGTTCAAATCCTGGCGAGCCCACCACTTTTTTCAAGGTCCAACCCGGAGACATGGGTTAGCTATGTGTCGGGTCGCTCACCAATGAATTAGAGCTTTTGGGCGCGCTGCGGGTTTCGGGATTCTGCCCGAGCGCGTGCTCGTTTTTCTTCGAATCTGACGCGCTTGCCTGCTCATTAAGGCACCGATTCGCGGCGTGCTTCGTGTGCGACTGGCAGCAATTCTACCAACCTTGGCACCCGTGTTTTGAGGAGTTTGCGGGCAGGCAGTGACACTCGTCACTGCGGGCGTTCGCCCATCTGGTCAGCATGAAGGTGTCACCACAATGTGGAGAAGCGGCGTTCTCCGGTGTGGTGGCCGCCATCAGATTGAACCGCGATTTGAAGGCGATGCGCGGTGTCCGTTGCGGTTGGAGCGCACATCATGTCCTCCAGTCCAGTCACCACAGAAATTGGCATTCATCGAGTCCTCGCTGCGATTGACTTCTCTCCTTCTTCAATCAAAGCGCTGAACCACGCCATCGAGATTGCCCGCATTTACGGCGCAAGGTTCTACCTCGCGCACGTCGTGTCCTCGATCGGGTACGTCATGGTCGGGGCCGATGCCGTGGTCGCGGCCGTGGACAGCGCGGCCCAGGAATTGAGAGAACTGGAGCAGCGGCTTTCGCGCACAGGTGCTCTTACGGGGCTTCCTCACGAGATGTTGGTGTGCCGTGGAGATATCTGGCAGCAGCTCGGGCAGGTTGTCAAGGAGCAGGGGATCGACTTGATCGTTCTCGGCACGCATGGGAAAACAGGCCTCCGCAAACTGGCGCTGGGCTCGGTGGCCGAGTCTGTGTTCCAGCATGCCCTGTGCCCGGTCCTAACCGTGGGCCCTTGCGCCCCGGCTGATCCGCCGCTGCATGGCGCGCTCAATCACATCCTTTACCCCACGGATTTGTCCCCGGAATCCGCCAAGGCGGCGGCATACGCCGTTTCGTTGGCAAGGGAACATGGCGCGGAACTCACCATTGTGCACGTTCTAGAAAAGAGCGAAGCTGGCCGTGGCGCTGAGGATGCGCGCGAATTCGCCGCCCGCTTCCAGTGCCAGATTCCTGGAGACTTGCCACACAAGTGGTGGTACGAACGGCAATTCGGACTCGTGGACCAGACAATTCTCACCTTGGCGAGGGAGCGGCACGTCGGCCTCATCGTCCTTGGGTTACACTCCCGGCGTCCCTTCATTCATCCCCACAGTTGGTTGCATGCCTATAAGATTGTCAGCGAAGCGTGCTGCCCCGTTCTGACCATCCGCGGCGGATGAAGATGAAAACAGTCGTCAACGATATTCATTTCTGAATGAGAAGTTCGGGCCTGCTCGCGCTTGCCTAGGCCAATGCTCAGCCTGTGTGAAAGCTTCTACAAACAGACCACGACGATCTGGCAATGCATGTGTGCGTTTGCCAGGATGGGTTTGGAAAATATGGGGAATGGCCGGTCTGTACGAGAAGTTGCGTCGTTGTGTATAATCTGAAAGCTGGAGAAACGAGCGGGCGTCGTACAATGGCAGTATAGAAGCTTCCCAAGCTTCGGACGTGGGTTCGATTCCCATCGCCCGCTCCAGAAATCCTGATGATTGGGTTGCCCTTACGCCTGGAACTTACTGAAAATCGCGTCACGAATTGAGAGTTTTGTTGCAGGGATGTTCCAGAGCCCGGCCAATAGTTCTAAGGGTCTCCAAAAAGACAAAGAAGCCGCTTGTGCGAAATAATAAGGCCGAACCTGGCCTCTTTCAACGGTCGCCAGTTTGATTCGGCGGCCCTTATGGCACGACTCGTGTGTGTCTTTTCAGCCTCACCTGGCCGCTCGATCCGCAAATTAATCGGCCCCGGCTCGGCCCGGAGTCGAAGTCTCTACAAAAATGTTTCTGCCAAGTGGGTTCACACACACGGGTTTCGCAACCAAGAGCGGTAGATATCTGTGCGTGTTCATCGCGAGCCGCACCCCAGATGCTCATGCAAACCTGGAATTTTAGTAAGCTATTGATTAAAATGGTGTTACCTGTTCCTGTGCCGGCTTTCCCACAATCCACAGAGGAAATCACAGAGAGCGTTTGTAATTGTCGCGACAAATGTCACAATAGGGTGTGACCAGAGTCACGGCACGAGTGTGACCCCATCCCTCATCGTAGGAACCCGCAACCCAGGGCTATGAGGTTCCGTTTGTGCGTTTTCGTTTTTGCCACACAAATCATTGGGGGAAAGGGTGCCCATGAGCCGTAAGAGTTGGAGGGCGGACGCTAGCGTTTTGATCGGGCTGGTGATGGCCGTGGCCTTGATCTGGATGGTTTTAGCGTCTGCGCCGAAGTCCCATGCCATACCTGCATTTTCCCGAAAATATCAGACGTCCTGCACAACCTGCCACAACAATTATCCGGAGCTAAACGACTTTGGTGAAGCGTTCAAGAAGAACGGCTTCAAGTTCCCCAAGGACGATGACGTATTCGTGAAACAGGATCCCGTGCTGCTCGGCTCCAAAGCACAAAAAGAAGCGTTCCCCGAAGCAGTCTATCCCGGTGAAATTCCGGGCACACTGCCCATCGCCTTCCGCTATTCAGGGAACTTCAATTGGAACGCAAAACAGCCCAGCGGGGTGAATCAGACGTCCAGCTACCTTCCGCAGACGGACCTGTTCGTACCCAACACGTTCACGATCATCAGCGCGGGGAGTTTTGGCCCGAATCTCTCCTTCTGGATCGATAATGACATCTCGACAGGGGGCTCGGGAGCGAACGGCGGGCTGGGAGACGGTTACCTGAAGTACAACGATCTCAGCCACATCTTCCACTTGCCGAAGGACTCACTCAACGTTCGCTTTGGGCAATTCGAACTCGATCTGCCGTTCACCCAGGCGCGGACGATCTATCTTTCCGACTATGACGTCTATGACCAAGTGAACGTCGCCGGTGTTAACGGGACCACCAACAATCCATTTACATTGGGCGCTCCGCAGCGTGCGATGGAGTTTAGCGGCTACCCCAACGACGGAAACTTCAGCTGGTCTGTGGCCATCACTAATGGTAACAACGACGGGCCTGCCCTCCGCAACACGAAGGATGTCTATATCCGTGTGTCGCAAAAATTCAATCTGGAAAGTGACCCGGAAAGCCGTCATGCCATTCAGGCCGCCGGGCCCACTGGTCCGCGGGATCACACTTCAATCCGCCTCGGCGGCTTCTTCTATCATGGCACCAACGTCCAGAACATTGGTGCCACGCCTCCGCCATACCCTGGTGGAAGCTTTGATGAGTCCTTCTATCGGGCGGGAGCTGACGTTCGCTTCAAGTACCGTCATTTGGAACTGTTCGGCCTGGGAATGGTGGGCCACGACGACAATCACGTGGTGGTGGAGACTGACCCGGCGACTCTTGCGAAGGCGCCCGCCGTCACCTACACAGGCGGATTCGTGGGGGCCAACTACTGGTTCTACCCGTGGCTGATCGGCACGATGCGATACGACTTTGTCAACTCGCCCACGGATTTCGCCAATGGAGCTTTTCTAAACCGCACGCGGAATACCTTCAGCCCGGGCTTTCAGATTCTCGTGAGAGCCAACGTCAAAATCGTCGGGGAATACCAGCATCGCTCGGAAATCCCGATCACTGACGTCGACGGGAATACGGTGTTCTACCACCCCAATACGTTCGTAACTGGCATAGACTACGTCTTCTAGTGCCGTTCCAACTATTTGGGCCAAATGCCGGTCCAAGCGTCTGGCGCGAACACGGGGAGAGTATTCTCGAAGGGATTTGCTGGAACAAGTTGGAACGGCACTAGCCGGGACCAGCTAAACGAACACGTTTTTCGTAGAAACTTCAAGGGAATGAGAGGAACAATGATGAGGCTACGTTTATTTGCAGTTCAGGCAGTCGCAATCTGTGGTACTGCACTTCTCCTCGCGGGTGCGAGCCTGGCGGGCGAAATCAAGGGCAAGGTCAGTGTCGAGGGATTGAAGTCGGCGGAAAACATCGCAGTTTACGTAGACACGATCCCAGACAAGAAGTTCGATCCGCCAGCGCAGCATGCGCTGATCGATCAGGCCAAGATGGCGTTCAATCCCCACGTCACTGCTGTGCTTCAGGGAACCACCGTGGACTTCCTCAACAGCGACCCGGTCGGTCACAACGTCTATTGGCCCAGCATCAGCGGCAACAAGAAGCTCTCCCACAACCTTGGCACCTGGCCCAAAGGCGAAAAGAAGAGCTTCCAATTCAACGATCTGGGTGTGGCTTCCTTGCTTTGCAACGTGCACCCGGAAATGAACGGCTATGTCGTCGTCGTGTCCACGCCCTATTTCGCGGTGACGGACAAGAGCGGCAACTATGAAATCAAGAACGTGCCGCCAGGCAAGTACACGCTGAAGACCTGGAGCGAAAACGGCAAACCCACCACGCAGGCCGTGGAAGTGACCGCCAGCGGCGCAACCGCGGACCTCACGGTAAAGAAGTAAGGAAGGCAAGAAGCAAAGAAGCAAGGAAAGAAACAAAGGGCATCCAAGGCGAAGCGATTGACGACGCGCACAAAGCTTGTCGATTTGGAATGGCTGGAATCGAATTTTCCCTGCATGCAAGCGTGTCCCGTGCATACCCAGGCGGGCCGCTATGTGTCGTTGATTGCCGAGGGGAAATACGAAGATGCCTACCGTTACGCCCGGATGCCCAACCCTTTTGCCTCGATTTGCGGCCGCGTCTGCGGTCATCCCTGTGAACCAGCATGCCGCCGCGGAGAATTCGACCTGCCCATTTCCATCCGCGCCTTGAAGCGATTTGTGACGGAACGCTACGGGCCCGAATCGCGCAATCCGATTGACGTTTTCTCCAACAGATCCCGCCCGAAAAACGTGGAAAAGGTGGCCGTCATCGGTTCGGGGCCGGCCGGAATGTCCGCGGCGCACGATCTTGCCCTGCTCGGCTATCCCGTGACCGTTTTTGAGGCGGCGGCCGTGCCCGGCGGCATGATGCATCTCGGCATTCCGGAATACCGCTTGCCGCGCGACGTCTTGCAGGCGCAGATTCGTGAAATCCTGGATCTCGGGCCCCAACTGAAATTGAACATGCGCCTGGGCCGCGACTTCTCTTTGCAAGATTTGCGCCGTCAGGGCTACCAGGCCGTGCTCATGGCTTTTGGTTTGCACCGCAGCCGCGACCTGAATCTGCCTGGCCACGAACTGGACGGCGTGGTCAAAGGCATCGATTTTCTTCTCAACGTCAACTTGGGTTACCGCTTTGAAGTGGGCAAAAAGGTTGTCGTGATCGGGGGAGGCAACGTGGCCATCGACGTGGCGCGTTCCGCGATGCGCGAGCAACAGCAGAAGCTCGTGACCGACATGGCGAGTGTTGTGCTCCCTAATGAGCTGACCTCCAGTGAAATGGACGTGGCCATGAAGGAGTTCATGGACGTGTCGCGAGCGGCATTGCGCATGGGCGCGCGAGAGGTGCAACTCGTCTGCCTGGAATCGCGTGCCGAAATGCCCGCGTCCGAGGAAGAAATCGAAGAAGGCGTATTGGAAGGGATGAAGCTGTATCCCTCGCTCGGCCCGAAACAATTCATCGGCGCGCATGGAAGGCTGACGGGGCTCGAAGTGACGCGGTGCCTCTCCGTATTCGACGAAAACAAGCGCTTCAATCCAAAGTTTGCGCCGGGCACGGAGTTCGTGATCCCTTGCGACACCGTAATCCTCGCCATCGGTCAATCTTCCGACGTTTCTTTCCTCACACCTGCGGACGGCGTGGAAATCACCCGCCAGGGCACGCTAAAAATTAACCCCGACACGCTGATGACCACGGCCCCCGGCATTTTCGCCGCGGGTGACATCGCCTTTGGGCCGCGCCTCATCATCAACGCCGTCGCTGACGGCAAGAAAGCCGCCGTTGAAATCGACAAGTATCTGCGCGGGCCGGAATGGAAACCCAAGTCTCGCTACGTGCAGGTGACCGTTCTGGATCACCACGAAATGGCCGCCCACTACGACGAGTACTCGCGCCTCAGCGTACCCGTGCTTCCCATCGACCGGCGCACCGGCGTTGCCGAAGTCGAAACAGGCTACACCGAAGCCCAGGCGCGCAGCGAAGCCAGCCGCTGCCTACGCTGCTGGATCAACACGATTTTCGAAGGCACCGAAACCACCGGCACCGAGTGCATCCTTTGCGGTGGTTGCGTGGACGTTTGCCCGGAAAATTGCCTCTCGCTCGTGCCCCTGAAGAGTTTTTCTTTCACTGACGAGGACAGGGAACGCCTGCGCAAGGAACAGGAACTGCGCGCGATCGACCTCCAGCATGTCGCACCGGAAGAACTCAACCAGTTGGAAGGCTCCGTCATGGTCAAGGACGAAACCATCTGCATTCGCTGCGGCCTCTGCGCCGAACGTTGCCCCGCCCACACCATTTCCATGGAAGCCTTCGAGGTTTTTGATGAGGACCCCAGCTTCATCCCTGTCGAGGAGATTGTGCTACGACCATGAATGAAACCAGATCAACCCCCACGCCAAATCACAGGGCTGCTTCGCAGCGCCCAGCGGAAGTGTCTCGCCGCGACTTTCTCGGCGAAATCACCATGGGAGCGCTGGGCGTCGCGGGCCTCGGCGGAGCCGCGCTCACCTACCAGTATTTTTCGCCGAACGTGTTGTTCGAGCCTTCCACGAACTTTCGCGCCGGCAATCCCGATCTCTATCCGGTCAATTCCGTCACCTTTCTGCAGGAGCAGCAGGTTTACATCGTGCGCACTTCCGGCGGGTTCTACGCCGTCTCCGCCGTCTGCACGCATCTGGGTTGCGTGACGCAGTGGAAGCCGGAAGCCAACATAATTGCCTGCCCGTGCCACGGGAGCAAATTCGAGCCCAATGGCAAGAAGATCGAAGGCCCGGCGCCGCGCCCGCTGCCGCATTTTTCGGTGACGCTCACTGCTGATGGCGAATTGCTCGTGGACAAACTCCAGGTCATTAAAGCCGACCAGGTTCTGAACGTCTGAGGATAATCATGGCCACCTCTTTTCACACTGCTATCGAGAGTTTACGCGCCACCCGCGTTTGGAAGTCCATCTTCCGCCGCGGCCCCGCCATCACCAACCGCACGCGCAGCGTAGCTGTCTTTGGCAATCTTTTCCTGCACTGGCTCCCGGTCAAGGTTCTCGAAAAGTCGCTTCGCACGCGCGCAGCCTATTATCTCGGCTCGCTCTCCTTCCTCCTCTTTCTGCTCCTGGTGATTACCGGTGTCCTTTTGATGTTCTATTACCACCCCGCCGCGCCGAACGCCTACCGGGACATGAAAGACCTGCGCTTCGTCGTCTCCAACGGCGTTTTTCTGCGCAACATGCACCGCATCGCCGCTCACCTGATGGTCCTGCTGGTCTTTTGCCACATGTTCCACGTCTTTTATCGCGGCGGCTACAAACCGCCCCACGAATTCAACTGGGTGATCGGCGTGGTGCTCCTGTTGCTCACGCTGTTCCTGAGTTATACCGGCTATCTGCTGCCGTGGGATCAACTCGCTTTCTGGGCTGTCACGGTGGGCACGAACATCGTTTCAGCGATGCCGGTCATCGGCAGCAAGGTCCGCTTCGTGGCCCTGGGCGGTAATATAGTCGGTGAAAACGCCCTGTTGCGCTTTTACGTGCTTCACGTTGTCATTCTCCCGTTGCTGGCCTTCCTTTTCATCGGCGTGCATTTCTGGCGCGTGCAGAAGGATGGCGGCCTAACGGTTCGGTCAAAAGACGATGATGGAAAAAACTAAAATCGAATCGGGTTTCAGTTCTGACGCAAAGAAAGAGCCGCGCCGGATTGTCTTCATCACGCGCAACACTTCCGCGAAGGTCAAGGACGACCGCGGCCCCGAACTCATGACCTATCCTCACCTCCTGGTGCGGGAAGCCATCGTCTTCGAGGTGCTGATCATCGCCATGGTGGTGCTCGCGCTCTTCTGGGATGCGCCGCTTGAGCAACTGGCCAATCCGCTGCTCACCCCAAATCCCGCCAAGGCGCCATGGTACTTCCTCGGCCTCCAGGAATTGCTGCACTTTTTCCCGCCGTTCGTCGCGGGCATTCTGATCCCCACACTCGTGCTCATCGCGTTGATCGTGATTCCGTATTTCCACATCAACGTGGAGGGGAAGCCCCTCTGGGGAGAAAGCGCCTCCAAGCGCTTCGCCATTGCGGTTGGAGTGACTTTTGCGTTGCTCCTCCTTCTCGCCGTCTTTGATGCATGGACCATCATCGTGCCCACCGTTCTTGTCGCTGCACTCCTCGTGGCTTCCTACTACTCGAAGGCCAGCTCAGGGTGGATGGGGAGTCTCCGGCTGAAGCCGCTCTCCTGGTGGGTGATGACTTGGTTCATCGCCACCGCCGTCTGCTTGACCGTCGTCGGAACATTCTTCCGCGGCCCGGGCTGGTCCTGGGTATGGCCTTGGGGGACACATGCCGGCTGAAGACATGGGTAAGCTCTCCTACCGCATGCGGCTCGCCTTTGCCGTAGCCACCGTGATCTGCCTGCTCGTGCTGGCGATTTCCCCCGTCAAGGACTTTCGCGCCGAGTGGAAGAAATACAAGCGCTCCTTCGTGCGCTACGCGCAAGGCCGCCCAGACACCAAAAAACTTCTCGCCGACTACAGCCCCAACATCGATCAGGTATGGATTCCCGGGATGAACGTAGTCGATCGTTGCACCACCTGCCACCAGGGCATGACACAGCCGTCTCTTGCGGATGCTTCCGTGCCGCAGCCCTTTCGCGCGCATCCGCCAATTCCGCACAACGTGCGCGAATGGGGCTGCACTATTTGCCATCGTGGACAGGGTCCCGCCACGGAAATTGCCGAAGCGCATGAAACCACCCTCGCCTGGGAGCAGCCCATTCTTCCGGCGCACTTCCTGCAAGCCTCCTGCGGAAGTTGTCATCACGACGACCTGAAGGAAACGCCGCAGCTCACCCGCGGAAGGGAATTGCTCTCCCGCCTGAATTGCCAGGCTTGCCACAAGCTGAACGACTTGGAGCCCCCGATGCTTGGCCCCGATCTTTCCAGCGTCGGCAACAAAGTTTCCCGCGAGTGGATCTACAAGTGGCTGAAGGATCCGCGCACCGTCCTCGACAAGGATGGCAACGTCACCGTAAACGGCATTGAGAACGAAGACGAGACCCGCATGCCGAAATTCCGCTTGAATGATGAGGAGATGGTCGCGCTCACCGCCTTCCTGAGCGCGCAAAAAGCCAAGGCGCTGGATAGTTACAAGATCAACCCTGCCGTTGTTGCCACTTGGAGCAAGAAGCCCGATTTGTTGTCGCAAGGCGAACTGCGCTTCCGCCAGATGATGTGCACGACCTGCCATTCGCTGGCCGTGACCCGTGCAGGCGAAACAAAGATGATCGGTGGAGACATCGGCCCCGAATTGACAAAAGTGGGCAACAAGGTCAATGAGCAGTGGCTGGTCTCCTGGTTGCGCAATCCGCAAGGCTACCTGGCGCACAACAATATGCCGCGCTACGGCTGGACCGATGAAGATCTCTATAAGGTCTCGCAATACGTCATGAAGCAGCTCACGGACTCGGATTTGCTTGCCACCGTGCCCAAGCTGGAACCCGCGACCGAAGACGAAATCAAGAATGGCAAGCGCCTCTTCCTCGAAAAAGGATGCGCCAGTTGCCACAGCATCGCGGGCGTGACTCCGCAGAAAGATTTTGGCCCCGACCTCACGGCGCTCGGTGCAAAGAACGCCTCCGAACTTGAGTTCGGCAAAGCGAAAATCACGCGCAACCTGCTTTCCTACATTCAAGCCAAGCTGCAGGATCCCGTATCCGTCAACCCGGCCTCGCGCATGCCGCAATACGCCTGGAATCCGGCGGACTTGGACGCGGTGACCACGGCGCTGCTCAGCCAGACCGGCCCGAAGCCCACCAGCGCGCTGCAGCATCTCACGGTTCCGAAGGTCGAAGCCTCCTACCGCGCCGTCGGCGATTTCGCCGAAGTCTACGAGCGCTACAAATGCTACGCCTGCCACCGCTTCAACGGCTTTGGCGGCACACTGGCCCCGGATCTTTCCTATGAAGGCAGCCGCGCCCAGAAAAAGTGGATTGCGGAATTCCTGAAGAACCCACAGACCATCCGCCCAACCCTGATCTTGCGCATGCCGCAATTCAACATGACGGATAAGGAAGTAAGCATCGTCGCGGACTATCTTGCACTGGCGGTTCAGAAGCCCGACGTCAATCCGCAAAGCGTGGATGCGCGGCAATTCAATCCGGCGCTGGTCAGCATGGGAAAGCAACTCTACGAAGTGAAGTACCAGTGCCAGTCGTGCCACACCATCGGCGGCACCGGCGGCTACGTCGGGCCAAACCTGAACAATGCCGGCAACTGGCTCACGCCAGCATGGACCGAAGCGTGGCTCCGGAATCCCCAAGCGCTCCAGCCGGATACGATTGAGCCGCGGCGCAACTTCACGGAAGACGAAATTCGCGCTCTCACTGCGTACCTGATGACTCTGAAGGCCGCGATCAAACCGCAAACTTCAACCAGAGCCGCGAACGCGCGTCCCGCGGGGCAGGGAGCAGGCCGATGAAATCCAAATTCCTGCTGGCCATGCCGCTGCTCCTTGCCGCTTTTTCTCTTTCCGCCTGCAAAAAGGGCGCGCAACCTGTGAAGCCCATGGAAGCCTTCGGCGCCTACGATACCGAAGCGGATTGGAACGACAGTACGAAGCTGGTCAATCTCGGCTATCAAGAAGCCCAAGGCAAACGCATCTTCTATCAGTATTGCGTATGGTGCCACGCCGATGCGACGCCCGCTGGCCCTTCCAACCGCAGCAACCTCACACCCGTGCCCCCGCTCCTCAACGACGGCGAGAAGTTGAACGGGGAGAGCGATGAGTTCATGCGGAACATCATCACCCTTGGCGGAAGCGCGCTGGGCAAGTCGGCCATGATGCCTCCCTACGGCAAAACCCTTTCCGCCGGCGAAGTCCAGGCCGTCATCGCTTTTACCCGCGCCATCGCCCAGCCGCCCTATCAGAAACCCGGGCGCCCGGGGTCGCAATACACCGCCAAATAGTGGATGATAAAATCGCAAAATGAAATCGACACGCCCTATCACGGTCCCCCGTGTACTTCTGTTTGTCGTGGCCGCTGCCGTCCTTCTGGCGAGTACGCCTCTCGTCTCCGCCCAGGTCAGCCCCAATGAAATTCTGGATCCGGACCTGAAAGCGCTGGAGAAACAGTATTTTTCGCAGCTCAAAAACCTCAATCAAGCCATCGCCAAACTGCACTTTCCTTTTCCTTTCTACCTGAGCCGTTACGTCGGTATCGAGCCCGCCAAGCAGGCGGAAACGGATTCGCGCGGGCTGGAATTCGTGAAGTTTCGCGATCGCATCGTTCTGAAGATCACCGGCAATTACGATGCGGCCTACAACGCGACGCAATTCACGCGCAATGAACGCGCCGCTCGCACCTTTCAGGACGTCCTGCTCCCCATCTTGCAGACTGTCACGCAAGGTATCACGCCGGACATCGCCTGTGACGCCATCGGCTTCGAGGTGGCGTACCACACCCGCGCCGCGGAAAAGAGCTACGACTACGAGGGCAAGGAACTCCTTGTGATCGTACTGGACCGCGCAGACGCATTCGTTCTGGCGCAGGCTACCAACGCCGCGGCGCGCCAGGATATCCTTAATCGGTCCATGATCTTCCTCGGCGGCCAGGAATTCGGATTGTCGCTGTTGGAGAAGGATCCCTACGTCGTTTCCACGCTCCCCCGCACGAAACCATCGAAGATCGACTCTTCCTCCTCGGGGGGCTCTTCAACCACCCTCAGCCGTTTGAATCGCGCAATTCCCAACGCGATCCCTTCTGTCGCGGCAGCAGCCTCTCCAGACTCTGCTTCGAGCGCGGCTGCCAAGCCTGACCTTTCTCAAGCCAGACCCATTGCCACGCAAGCGGATGTGGGCCGTTTGCAGTCGCAATACCAGGCGCAGCTCGACATCCTTTCAAAGGAAGGGCAGGCCAAATTTCAGTTTGTGGATTACGACCCGCCGGCTTTCGTGATCATCAGCAAACAACTCGCTCTTCAGATGACCCTGCGCAACAACCTGCGCTTCGACATCGAGAAATCTTCCATCTATAAGCGCGCCGCCCAGACTTTCGATCTTTTTCTCGCTCCCAAACTCAGGGACATCCTGGACAAGATCCCCGATGACAACGCCGTCGCCGTGTACGATTTCTCCGTCATCAATCCCCTGACTTCCGGTATGGGCGCCAAGGAACGCTCCGAGGCCGTTGAGTTCATTCTTCCCGCAGCTCTGGCGCGGCAATTTGTCAACAATGAAATCACCAACCAGGCGCTGATTGACAAAAGCCAGGTGCTCGTCAACGGGGTGCGCATTGCCCTGAATCTTCAACTGGTGGAATAGCCCGCCTGCAGCAACCCAATCGCCGCTGCTCACGATTCGGGCTTGGGCTTGATCCCCATGGCGCGATCGAGCGCTACCTGCTCCTCCGGGCGCAAGGCACGAAACGCGCCCTTGGGCAAGTCTCCGAGCTGCAAGGGGCCAATCGCCACGCGTACCAACCGCAAGACCTCGACGCCGTGGGCTTCGAGCATCCGGCGGATGTGGCGATTCTTACCTTCGTCGAGAATCATTTCCAGCCAGGAGTTTTTCTCGCCCGCACGCAGCAAGCTGACTCGCTTGGCGTGCAGGACTTCGCCCTTTTGCGTCTCCACACCGCGCTCCAGAGCCTCCATCAGCCGTTCATCCGCCTTTGCGGCAATTTGCACGTGATAGCTCTTCTCCAGATGAGTCGCAGGGTCCGTGATCCGCGCCGCCCATTCCGGATCATTGGTCATAAGCAGCAACCCTTCGCTGCCCTTGTCCAGCCGCCCCACTGGAGCAAGCCAATCCCGGCCCTTCGGCAAAAGTGAGTACACCGTGTCCCGGCCCTTCTCATCAGCGGCGGAGGTGACAATGCCGCGCGGCTTGTTCAACATCACGTAGACCTTTTCCGCCGCGCGGATTGGCCTTCCGGCAACCTCGATGCGATCCACTCCCAGGCGCACGGGCGTCTCTGGATTGCGCGGTGTCGCTCCATTCAGGCGCACCTGGCCCTCGCGAATCAGAGTCATGGCCTGCGTGCGTGAGCAGAAACCCAGCTTAGAGAGCGCGCGGGCCAGCCCCACCTTCTTGCTTTTGTTCGAAGCGCGTTCCGCAGATTGGCGTGCAATGGCCTTCACGGTGAGTGCCAGTCCGGCCACTCATAATGGACCAGGAATCTCCAAACCTAAAGACGTTTGTCGCATGCCTGGGTAGCAGGCTGCTGAAAGCTGCTTGCTCTTCAGGAGGCCGGGGCTTCAGCCCCGGCGTATTATGGCTTCAATAGGCACGGGCTTTAGCCCCTGAAGAAATTCTTTCCAAGTGGTTTTTTCAAGCGGCTCAGCTCTTCTTCTCAGGCACCGGCTCCGGATGTTTCACTTCGCCGTAGCGTTGCGCGAGCCACGCGCGCACTTCCTTGGGCTCATAATTGAAGGGGCCGTTGCCGCCCTTGTAGGAGATACGGCCGCTCTCGTCAAGGATGTAGAGCCGCTCGGGCCAGGCGGCGTAGGCGTCGTTGGCGGTATTGTTCATTTCATCGATGCCGAACGGCACGGGGAATTTGAAGCGTTGCGTGAAATCGTTGGCGATGGCAACTCGCTGGGCCAGGGTTTTGGGTTGGACGTAGCAGACGTCGTCTTTGTCCTTTTCGTTGGATTTCATGCGCCACTCGTCGAGCGGATGCGCTTCGCGGATATAGATGGTCAGAAAATCAGCATGGGCTTTGTAATCGTTATAGATCTGCACGATGTCGCCGACCTGGCGACGGAAGGGTGGTCAAGTAAAGCTGCCGAAGACCAGCACTAGCGGGCGCCCGTGGTTGCGTTCACGAATATGGAAGCGCGTGGCGCCATCCAGCGCCACCAGGGGCACATCGGGGGCAGTGTCACCCACGTGCAATCTTCCGCGATGCATGTACGGGAGAGCGAATCGCAGCATCTCGATGGCGTCTTTCGGCCCGCCCGCGAGAATGCTCAGGCCGACGTAGGCAAGGACCAGGAGCCCTCCGACCGAGACAACTGTCCATAGAAGAGTGCGATTCATGGGGTTCCCAGTCTAGCGCCCACCCGCTACCCCGGGCAATTATGATTGCGTGGGAACCCCCGGAAGGGTAAGAGAAGCTGGCTACGCTGCTTTCTTCTTCCAGGCGCCCAGGATCGCGCCCATCAGGATGAGGCCTGCAAGCGGATAAAACTCATTGATGGCGAACAGCGCTTTGGGGCGCATCTCAAACATATAGGTCATGAACGCGAGAGGTCCGACAAAACCGACCCAGACGAGAACACCGATGGAGGCGCCGCGCGAGGCAGTATTGGCATTGCGCCAAATGCAGAGTTGCGCAAGAGAGAAGGCCACCAGCAATTCCAGGAGAAACGAAACGACATAGGGAACCACGGGGCTCACACTCCGGGCCTGTTCGATGGTCATGTGCTCCAGGGCCATCCAGGGTTTGTTAAAGAGAACGGCGTACCAAAGGGCTCCGAGAGCAAAGTAGGCAATGGCTGCAACAACCACGGCAAGATAGTTGGTCTTCATTTCGATTTTTCCCCACGTGGAGCGCACCGCAAGAATTTTGGCCCAAGCGAGGGCGGTGGCGTGTCGGGCAGAGTCTGTAACCGGCCTGCCGCAAAGTCAAGCTACTTCACACGGTAGAAAACCTGCAGCAACCCGTTCGGGTATTGTTTCGTACGGACCAGCTCGAGTTCCGTCTCAGGGTAAGGTTGCGCGAACAGGGCAATGCCGTCACCCAGCAGTCTACGCGCGGGCTTTATCGAGCATCTCCTCCCAGATGCCCTTGGACTTGAGGATCAACTCGACGGCTTCGCGAACCGCGCCGTGGCCGGCAAGGGCCCGCGTGGTGTAGTGCGCCACTTTTTTGACGTCGGCGACTGCATCGCCAACCGCAATGGCCAGGCCCACGCGTTCCATCAGCGGGATGTCCGGAAGATCGTCGCCCACAAAAGCGACCGCGGAATCGGGCAGGCGGGCTTTCTGCAGAATTTCCTCGTACGCGGGCAGCTTCACCGGGACTTTCATGTACACATAGTCCATGTGTATCTCGTGCGCGCGACGAACCAGCGAGGGACTCTCACGGCCGGTGATGCAGCCCGTTTTGAGACCTGCGGTTTGGGCCAGAGTGAGGCCCTGACCGTCGTGGGCGTCAAACGTTTTGATCTCCAGCGCGGTTCCGTCGAGCTGCGAAAGCAGCGTGACACCGCCGTCGGTCATGGTGCCGTCCACGTCCATAAGCAGCAGCTTGATCTTCGCGGCGCGTTTCTTGAGAGCGGGAGAAATCTTCTGAGCGCGAGCCAATTGGGCCTCCATCCGGTAATGATTCCTGAATTTTAGCAGGAATGAGAAGAGATATCAGATATCAGCGGTCAGCGATCAGGAAGCGGGCATGTGAAGAAAGCTGCGGCCGGTAAAGACAGGAGCGGACCGGCCGCTGGCCAGCCCACGGAACCTGAGTTTGCGGAGAACCCCAAACACGCGAGTTGAACGGTAATAATTCTTTCAACGGATCGAGCGATCCGCTTAGAACGAGAGGGTCATCACCGCGGCAGTTATATCCATCATCCAGTGAGCCACAATGAGAGGGGCAAGTCTTCGTGTGCGTAAGTAGATCGCCATGAAAACGAGCACGCCGGGGAGGAAGGCGAGAGAACTGTAAAGTATGAACCGCCAGTCGGGCACAAACGGAATAAAATTATGCTGCATCGTCCACCAGAATCCCACCAGGCAGTAAGGAACCCAGCGATGGCGGGAAAGAGCTGCGAGTCGCGCGGCGAGGTATCCCTGATAGGTAAACTCCTCCGTGACCGACCAGATGGGCCACCAGATCAGAAGGGAATAGAGAACACCCCACAAAGGCAAGTGGCGAGCCATCAATTCCAGGTGAGGGATGGGCGCGTGCCACGAATGGTAGACAATCCTGCGGGCGAGAGGTTCTGCAAAGAAGAAGAAAGGAAAGATAAGCAAAAAGCAGGCGATGCCTTTGGGCACGAGCCAGCGAGGCAAAGGCCCGAGGAGATCGCGAATGCGAATGTTTTCGCGCCGGGTCAGAAGAAAGAGACAAGTAAGACAGCCAATGTCCACCAGCGTGCCCCAGACGGTCCACCAGGGACCGGCGGCTCGCCAGGGTGAAGCGCGGCCTTGCAGCCAAAAGACGGCGGCAAAGATGGCTTGGCTGAGGAGCATAAACACGATGCGCGCAGGAAGAAACAGAAGCGGAGCAGCCCAGCGGATCTGCCCGAGACTGACGCGTTTTTCGATTTCCTGAGGGGAGTTCAGAAAGACAGGAGCAGGAACTGAAACGCCGGGCAGCGTGGTCATGTTTCACTCCAGTGCTACATAAGTTCAAGGGTCCAGAGGTCGTGGAGGTGGACAACGCCGACCACTTTCTGCGAGCTGGGGTCGACAACCACGACAGAGGTGATTTTTTTCTTTTCCATCAGGTTCAAGGCTTCACTCGCGAGAATCTTTGGACCAATCGTCTGCGGCGTGCGCACCATGCAATCCCCGGCGGTCATGGCGAGCGTAGCGCCGCCATGTTTTTCCATCAGCCGGCGAAGATCGCCATCCGTCAGGATGCCTGCCAGCATGCCCTCGGAGGTGGTCACGGTAGTCATCCCCAGTTTCTTCGCGGACATTTCATGAAACACTGCAGGCATCGCCGTATCCGGCGCCACACGCGGCATGGCATCGCCCAAGTGCATCAAATGTTCGACACGCAGAAGTTTGTTGCCCAGACGCCCGGCAGGATGCAGCGCAGCGAAATCGTCCGGGCGAAACCCGCGCTTCTCCAGCAGGGAAATGGCAAGGGCATCGCCGATGGCCATGGCCACGGTTGTGCTGGCCGTGGGGGCAAGATTCAGCGAACAAGCTTCTTCCTTCACGCTGACGTCCAGCGCCACATCGCTGGCTTCCGCCAGCGTCGACCGCAGATTTCCGGTGAGCGTGACGATGGTGATCTCCAGGCGCTTCAGCGTCTCCAGCAAGTTCAGGATTTCCTGCGTTTCGCCGCCGTAGCTGATCGCCAGCAGGGCGTCGCCGCGCGCCAGCATGCCCAGATCGCCGTGCAGCGCTTCCGCCGGATGCAAAAAGAACGACGGCGTGCCGGTGCTCGAGAGCGTTCCGGAAATCTTGCGGCCGATGAGCCCGGATTTCCCCATGCCCGTCACAACCACGCGCCCCTTGCAGGCGAAGAGCACTTCGACCGCGCGGTCGAACGAAGCGTCGAGTCGCGCCAGCACTTCCTGAATGGCCTGCGCTTCAATGCGAAGAACGCGGCGCGCGGTTTCCAGGCTCATGCGTTGCTCCAGCGGCGAACGAGAGTGGAAAGCTCCTTCAAGCGGGCCAGGAGTTGCGGAAGCTGCGCCAAGGGCAAGGCGTTAGGCCCGTCGGAAAGTGCGGCGGCGGGATTGTCGTGAGTCTCGAGGAAAATGCCGTCAACGCCCGCGGCCACGCCTGCCCGCGCCAGCGGCTCGATAAATTCGGGCTGGCCGCCGCTTGCGTGGCCTTGTCCACCGGGGAGTTGCACGGAGTGGGTCACGTCAAAAACGACGGGGTAGCCAAGTTTCTGGAGCACCGGGAATGAACGCATATCCACAACCAGGTTGTTGTAGCCGAAACTCGCGCCTCGCTCCGTCAGAATGATCTTGGAGTTGCCGGCGGCGGCGATTTTCTCCGCAACATTGCCCATGTCCCACGGCGAAAGGAATTGTGCTTTCTTGACATTGACGATGCGCCCCGTTTTAGCCGCGGCGACCAGCAGATCGGTCTGACGAGAGAGGAACGCGGGTATCTGCAGAATGTCTGCCACTTCGGCTGCCGGCTCGGCTTGCGAAGCATCATGAATATCCGTGAGGATGGGCAAATGTAGATCGGCTTTGATTTTGCCGAGGATGCGCAAGCCCTCCACCAGCCCCGGGCCGCGGTAGGACTTTACGCATGAGCGGTTGGCCTTGTCGTAAGAAGCCTTGAAGATGTACGGCACACCAGCATCCGCCGCAATTTTCGCTACGCGCTCCGCCATCATCCGCGCGTGCGCTTCGGACTCGATCACGCACGGCCCCGCAATCAGAAAAAGCGGGTTGCCCCCGCCCAGGCGCAAGGAACCAAGTGGGATTTCGCGAGTAGTCGTCATCGATGAGTCGAAGATATCACAGACCTGCCCCAGGCCGTTCCCTCGGAATTAGGCGACGAACCATGGTAGCGGCACGAGGAGAAATCAAGCGGCGGCGTGAGGCGTGGCGCGTAAAACGGGCGCGTGAGGCTGCGTTCCACCGCTCGGGGCTGGGGCCGTTGGCCGCGACTTCTGGAGCTTGTGCTCCAGCGATGCGCCAATGAACGCCGCGAACAGCGGGTGCGGATCGAATGGTTTGGACTTGAACTCCGGGTGGAACTGGCAGCCGAGGAACCATGGATGGTTGGACGCCTCGACGATTTCCACGTAATTCTCATCCGGCGTGCGTCCCGTGATTTTCAGTCCGGCAGCCGTCAGGACCTTCTCGTATTCGCGGTTGAATTCGTAGCGGTGGCGGTGGCGTTCGCTGATTTCAAGCTTGCCGTAAGCCTTGTGGGCGAACGAGCCGGGCTCCAACCTGCACGGCCATGCGCCCAGGCGCATCGTGCCGCCCATTTCGTCCACGCCCAGAAGTTCGCGCAATTTGTAAATCACGCGGTTCGGCGTTTGCGGCTCGAATTCCGTGCTGTCCGCTTGTTTCAAGTTCGCCATATCGCGCGCGTATTCGATGGTGGCGCATTGCATCCCCAGGCAGATGCCGAAGTACGGGACTTTATACTCGCGGGCATACTGAATCGAATAGATCATTCCCTGAATGCCGCGCTTGCCGAATCCGCCGGGCACCAGGATGCCGTCGTAGCCGCGAAGCCGCTTCTCCGCCGTCTCCAGCGAGTCGATTTCCTCGGACTCAATCCAATCGATGACCGTCTTGTGATTGTGCGCCAGCCCGCCGTGCAGCAGGGCTTCGCGCAAACTCTTGTACGCGTCTTCCAATTGCACGTATTTCCCGACGATCCCGATGCGCACCTCGCCGTGCGGATGATGCAGGCGATCGAGCATGTCCAGCCAGGGCTGCATTTCCGCGGGACGCTCTTCGAGGCGCAACGAACGGAGAATCTGTAGGTCGAGCCCTTCCTTGTTGAGCTCCACGGGGACTTCGTAGATCGCCTTCACATCCTCCATGGAAATGACGCGGGCTTCCGCGACGTTGCAGAACAGCGCGATTTTTTTCTTGAGCTCCGCAGGAATGTGGTGATCGCTCCGGCACAGCAGGATATCCGGCTGAATCCCGATTCCCAGCATCTCTTTTACGCTGTGCTGCGTGGGCTTGGTTTTGAGTTCGCCCGCGGCCGCGATGAACGGCACCAGCGTCACATGGACGAAAAGCGTATTCTCCGGGCCGAGTTCCAGGCGCATCTGGCGAATCGCTTCCAGGAACGGCAGGGATTCGATATCCCCCACAGTTCCGCCAATTTCCACGATTACAATATCGACGCCATCGGAGACTTTGCGGATGCAGCGCTTGATCTCGTCGGTGACGTGGGGGATGACCTGTACGGTCTTTCCCAAATAATCGCCGCGGCGCTCCCGGGTGAGGATGGTTTCGTAGATACGGCCGGTGGTCCAGTTGTTGTCGCGTGTCAGCCCAACGTGGGTGAAGCGTTCGTAGTGGCCGAGGTCGAGGTCCGTCTCCGCCCCGTCGTCCGTGACGAAAACCTCCCCATGCTGAAAGGGACTCATCGTTCCGGGATCCACGTTCAGGTAGGGATCGATTTTTTGGATAGTGATTTTGAAGCCGCGACTTTCGAGGAGACAGCCGATGGAAGATGCTGCTACGCCTTTGCCAAGTGAGGAAACTACACCACCAGTTACAAAGATATATTTTGGCGCCATCCGGGTCGCCCGCATCCGCTCGGAGCAGATTTGGGCTTGTCGAACCTCCACAGGATTGACGTACATATAATTATGTTCGGAACGCCGCGGAGTGTCAATGCAAACTCTTCGTTCGTAATCATCGGAGTTTTTTCTCACTCCACGAAACCTTTTTCGTTTTTCCGGGTTTCAATCATTGGGACGTGCGGTAAGGTCTATTCAATGGCATGTGGGACACAAGGCTAATCCAGCCAGGGCTTGCGCGTAACGCGGCACAGGTCCGGCAACGTCTATGTCTATGTGGCCCTATGGAGGGACTCGCCCTCGAAGTCAAGCAATGAGGCAAACAATGCGGATGAGAAAGATGTCTTTATGGATTGTTGTAGGGATAGCGCTCTTCTGCTGCACAGCAATGGGGCAGGAGAGGGCCCCGCAAACTCCAGTACGATCCTCGGGATATGACCTAAAGCGCGAGGGCACACTCGTGGGCACGGTCATCACCTACACCGAATCTTCGACCACTCCACCGCTCGGCGCTCATGTCACCCTGCAAACCGCGGGCGGCGTTGTGGATGTTCACCTCGGTGATGCCCGGCTCTTGACCTCAAACCATTTCAGCATCCAGACGGGCGACACTCTGCGAATCATTGGCGAGAACGTGGCCTCTGGAACCACTTCGACTTTCCTGGCGCGAATAGTGCAGAAGGGCACACAGGCGCTGGCAGTGCGCAGTGAGCGTGGCATCCCAGTCCGTCACGTGGCGCCGAAAAATAGCGCCGCAAGTAAACCGCAGGGAGGTGTGCTGTGAAGCGCCTTCTGTGGCTTGCTACTCTGGCGTTCGCCGCCGTTCTCTCCGCCTGCGGCGGTGGCGGCGGCTCAACCATTCCTCCACCGCCTCCGGCCGGGGGGTTCACCCTTAGCAGCTTGAAGGGCCAGTACGCATTTTCGATGAGTGGCCTGGACCAGAACTTCGCGTACCTTGCGCGCACTGGGAGCTTCATCGCTGACGGAGCTGGCCACATCACCAGCGCTATGGAAGACGTCGTAGACCTCAACGCAGGGACTGCCACCGAGGTCACTTTTGCTCCTAGCAACTATTCCGTGCTGGCAAATGGCCGCGGTAGCATCGTCCTTCAGGATGGCTCGGGCGGGGGCCTGACGTTGACCATGATCCTCCAGTCTCCAAGCCAGGGCTTCCTGTTGGAAACCGACGCGGGAGGCGGCACCAGCGGCAGCTTCAACCTCCAAACCACCACTGATTTCGTGCCCACAGCTTTGAATGGGAATTACGTTTTTGATTTCGCGGGCGAGTCGTTGACAGGCTCGACTCCAACCGTTGTCTCCACCGTCGGAAATTTCACTGCGACCGGCAACGGGATAATCACCGGCGGCATCATGGACATCAATGACGGCAACGCGGGCCTTTCCAGCGCCGTCAACATCCCCCCGGGAACCTTCGCACTCGATCCCGCCAACGGGGCCACATTCGGCCGCGGCACCGCCGTATTTGCCGGACATTCCTTCGCCTTCTACATCGTGGATGCCACGCGCATCAAATTCATCCAGGAAGATTCCCAGGGAGGTTCAACGGGCGATGCGGTTCTACAAACCGGCGCCATTCCCACGCAGGATTCCAGCTTCACCGGCAACTTCGCCTATCTGGTTGGTGGATCGTCAATGTCGACATTTGGCCCCTACGCGGCCGTAGCTCGCTTCACGGCGGATGGCGGGGGCGGTGTCGGTGCGATATCGCTCGACGAAAACGACAGTGGCACGGCGACCCACGTTTCTCAGGGATCCAACATCTCCAACGCCACCTACGCGATTGATACGACGAACCCGGGCAAGGGGCGCGGCACGTTCACCTTCACGGACTCCTCCTCCGGCTATACATTTCAATATGTCTTCTACCTGATCTCTCCGACCAGCGGAGTCATCCAGGACGTCAGCAGCGGAATCGTAGCGGACGGCGCATTGTTCGCGCAATCCGGGGCGCCCTTCACCTTCACGGGCCTCGCCGGCAACTATGCCTTCAATTGGAGTGGAGTGAGCACCAACGTGGAGAATTACGTCGGGCAATATAAGCTGGCGAACACTGCCTCCAACAACATTTCCGGCGTCGTGGATGCAACATCTCTCGGCAGCAACGGTGTTGGCTCTTTCCCCAATTCGGGAGCCCAAGGAACGCTGACCATCAATTCCGATGGCAGCACCAACAACACCTATCAGATCGCAACCGGTAGCTCAGTTTCGCCGACCTATGGCTTCCAGGCCTACATCGTTGATGCCAACACAATCTTAGTAGTGTGCACGGATAAGTCTCGCGTGCTTGCCGGTTTTGTTTCGCGACAATCGCAATGATCCGCCGGAGCCAGGGAAACCCTCTCCCTGGCTCCGCTAATTCGCCGCCCGGCAAGGATCTCCTTTGCCGGGCGGTCTTATTTTTGCATCAGCTTTTCCACGCGCGCCACGTCTTCGAGAACATCCACGCTCACGGCATCATGCACGACCTCGGCCACGCGAATCTTCCAGCCATTTTCCAGCCAGCGCAACTGCTCAAGCTGTTCGATCCTTTCCAGTTCGCCCTGCGGCAGGGTGGGAAATTCCAGCAGCGCCTCTCGTTGAAAAACGTACAGCCCCAGGTGTTTCCAATACTTCACATGTACTTTCTGCTGCGTATCGCGAATCCATGGGATCGGCGCACGGGAAAAATAGAGCGCATTGCCATCAAAGTCGAGCACTGTCTTCACTACGTTGGGATCCATGATGTCTCCGGCATGCCGTATGGGTGTGGCCACCGTGGATATTTGCGCCTGCGGTTCTTCGAGCAGCGCGCCAACGGCCGTGTCAATCGCCACCGGGTCGATCAGCGGTTCGTCTCCCTGTACGTTGACGAACACGTCGCCAGGCTCGTGCACAGCCACCTCGGCGATGCGTTCCGTGCCGGTGCGATGGTCGGAGCGGGTCATTCGCGCTTCGCCGCCGAAGGCCATTACGGCATCCATAATTCGTTGATCATCGGTTGCCACTATCACGCGATGCACGGTCTGCGCGCGCTTCGCCCGTTCATAGACGTGCTGCACCATGGGCTTCCCCGCCAGCGGCACCAGCGGCTTCCCCGGCAGCCGCGTCGAAGCGTAGCGCGATGGGATCACCACAATCACTTTGGGATCGCTCATTCTTCCGCCCTTTCATCTTTCGTTCTTGAAGCGATGCTAGCACATGGGGTGGGCTTCGGCGGCCCTCCCGGCCTGCCTTTTGGCTTGCGCGGAGAGGGCTTGCCTTCCCGAATCCGGATGCTATTATAAAATCTCTGCGCGGCCCTCCCGGCAAACCGGGAGAAGGGGGAGCCGTGAAGCGCGCCATTTGCGGGACCCGCGTTTTGAGTTTACTTGCGATTGCGCGCTTGTCCGCCTGCCTGTTGCTGCTCTCTCTCGGAGCCCCCCTTTGGGCCCAGGATGCCCCCAAAGATCTGACGCCTTCTAAGGCTTTGCCTGAGTCACCGAGGCTCGGCGCGCTCACCCGGGACACCCCCGCGGTGAAGATCATCCCTGGAAAGATCATTCGCACCGACGTGGATTTGGCCCTGGTCAACGTGACCGTCACGGACCCCTACAACCGCCTGGTCACCGGGCTGGAAACCGATAATTTCCGCGTCTTCGAGGACAGCATCGAGCAGGAAATCGTTTCCTTCTCTTCCGAAGACGTGCCTATCTCCATCGGAGTCATCTTTGATTTTAGCGGCAGCATGTCCGACAAGATCGGGAAAGCTCGCAATGCGGCGGTGGAGTTCTTCAAGACGGCCAATCCGCAGGATGAATTCTTCCTTGTGAGTTTCAACGAACGCGCGGAGCTGACCAGCACGTTCACCAACAGTGTGGAGGACTTGCAAACCCGCTTGATGCTTACTGCCCCTAGGGGCAGGACGGCGCTGCTGGATGCCATCTACCTGGGCCTCAGCCAGATGAGGGGTGCACATAACGCCAAACGTGCCTTGCTCATCCTTTCCGATGGAGGTGATAATCATAGTAGGTACAACGAGAACGATATCAAGCGTCTGGTCAGAGAAGCGGATACCCAGCTCTATGCCATCGGCATTTTTGACCCGCTTGGATTTCGTAATCGAACGCCGGAAGAGCTCCACGGGCCGTCGCTGCTCAGTGAACTTACGGATTTGACTGGTGGCCGCGTCTTCGCCGTCGAGCATCTAAATGATCTGCCGGACATTGCGTCCAAGATCGGCATGGAGCTGCGAAATCAATATGTTCTGGGATACCGACCAAGCAATCATGTCCACGACGCGCGGTGGCGCAAAATCAAGGTCAAGCTGCGCCCGCCCAAGGGGCTTCCGCCTCTTTCCGTTTACTCCAAGACCGGCTACTACGCTCCCGCGCACTGAAGTCCGTCATAACCTCCACTATGCATTCTTAGCCGGTCTCGCACTGTTGCTGACCCTGCTCCTCTTTGTTGGCCGATCTCTCGCGCAGATCCCTGTGCAGACGGTCCCTCCTCCGCCACCTCCCGATCAGGATGCTGGCAAGGGCCAAACGGGCAGCCACATCAAGCTGAATGTCAACCTGGTCGTGCTCCATACCACCGTCCTCGACGACCGCGGCAAGTTCGTGGAAGGACTGACACAAGATAATTTCCGCGTTTACGAAGACAAGGTCGAGCAGAAGCTCTCCCTCTACAAGCGCGAAGATATTCCCGTCAGCATGGGCCTGGTCATTGACAATAGCGGCAGCATGCGCGACAAACGGCCCAGCGTGAACGAAGCCGCGCTCACCCTGGTGCAGAGCAGCAATCCCCAGGACGAATCCTTCGTCGTCAATTTCAACGACGATTTCTACCTCGATCTCGACAAGGATTTCACCAATAGCATTCCCGAGCTCAAGGAAGCGCTGGAGCGCATTGACGCCCGCGGCAGCACCGCCCTCTACGACGCCATCATTGGTTCGCTTGACCATCTGAAGAAAGGCAAGAAAGAAAAGAAAGTGCTGTTAATCGTCACCGATGGCGAGGACAACGTTAGCCGCAATTCGCTGGAGAAAACCATTCGCGAGATTCAGAAGACCGATACGGTGATCTATACCATCGGCCTGCTCAGCCAGGAGATCAAGCGCAGCGCCAAAAACGCCAAGAAAGCCCTCACGGAAATCGCCCTGGCCTCCGGCGGCGTGGCCTATTTCCCGGAGAACGTCGGGGATGTACACAGCATTTGTGAACAAGTGGCCCACGACATTCGCCACCAATACACCCTGGGCTACTACCCGTTGAATATCGCCCGCGATGGCAGCTTCCGCAGCGTTCACGTGGACGTCCTGCCGCCGCGCGGCAAGGGCAAGCTCGTCGCGCGCACACGCAACGGCTACTACGCCCCGATGGCCGCCGCTTCCACCGCCACTGGCAAGTAATCCCTCGCAGTCCACGGTCTCACAGGCGCATCTCTTTTGTAGGGGTCGAGCATGCTCGACCCCTACTCGGCAAGACCTAAGCTGCGCTGTCATCCCGAGCGGCGCGACCCGATTTTTTCGGGCGCGCCGATTTTTGGCGCGCGTTGGGTCGCGAAGCGCGATCTGTGCGCCCCGTGCGCTTCGCTGGGGTCGAGGGCCCTGCTTCTGCCACTCGATTTTGTCCCCACCCCTAAGACTGTCATGCCCACCTCAAAACGGTCATCCCGACCGCAGGCCCGCGATTCTTGCGGGCCGTAGTGGAGGGATCCCGGCAACGCGTCAGTCAGTCCCTACTTCCGAAGTTCCTCGTCTTGACCTATTAGCTTTTAACTTTCAACTTTCAACTTTTAACTCTTCGACCTCTTCTCTGCGAACTCTGCGTTCGGCGTTTACCCCGACCCGGTCGGGGCGACCTCTGGGTAAGTCTCTTCTTCCCCGGCGGCCGTTGAGAAGCCCGGCTCAGCTCAGCTCATTCAAAAAGCTCTTCCCGTGCGGAATCGCCCCGCCAAAATTCTCCGCAATGGTTTGCCCCATGTCTGCCAGAGTGTCCCGCACGCCAAGACTCTTGCCGAACTGATTGCCCGGCGTGTACGCCAGGATTGGCACGTACTCTCGTGAATGGTCCGTGGTTTCCCAACGCGGATCGGGGTCGCAGCCATGGTCCGCGGTAATCATCAGCAGATCCTGCTCCTTCAGCAGCGGCAAGTACGAGGCCAGCCACACGTCGAATTCCTCCAATGATTCCGCAAATCCCTCCACATCCTTGCGGTGACCGTAGAGCATGTCGAAATCCACCAGGTTGCAGAAAATCAGCCCGCTCTCGCGATCCCGCGCCGCCTCCGCCAGCTTTTCCATCCCGTCGGCATTGGATTTTGTGGTGACATACGCGTCCACACCGCGCCCGTTGTAAATATCGTGGATCTTGCCGACCCCAAACACATGCACCCCGCGTTCCTCCAGCTCATCCAGAAGCATCGGCCATGGCGGGTCCACGGCATAATCGTGCCGCCGCGATGTCCGCGTGAAATGTCCCGGAGCGCCCATAAACGGCCGCGCAATCACGCGTCCCACGCGGTGCTTGCCATCCAGCAACTTGCGCGCGATTTCACACATGCGATAAAGCTCTGCGATGGGGATCACCTCTTCGTGCGCCGCAATCTGGAACACGCTGTCGCCGGACGTGTACACAATCGGCTTCCCCGTCCGTACGTGCTCCTCGCCCAACTCCTTGATAATCGCTGTCCCGGACGCCGGCTTGTTTCCCAGCGTCTTCCTTCCAATCTGTTTCTCAAACGGCTCCATCACCTCTGGCGGGAATCCCTCCTTGTACACGGGAAAAGCCTGCTGCAGCCATACTCCCGCCATTTCCCAATGACCCGTGGTTGTGTCCTTTCCCGGCGAACGCGTCGCCCCTTTCCCATAAAATCCGCGCGGCGCCGGCGTGGGCTGCAAATGTTTCAGCGGTTCGATGTTGGCCAAACCAAGTTCCACGAGCGTGGGAATCCGCAGTGGGCGCGATTCGGCGATGTGGCCCAGCGTGTTGCGCCCCACGTCGCCATACTCCGCCGCGTCCGGCAGCTCGCCAATCCCCACGCTATCCAATACAATCCAAATCACGCGCGCAAACTTCGCCATTCTATTGCCTTTTCTTCTGCCTCGGTCCCTCGCCGCACTCTAGCATAGCCTGCCCTTGCCGGCGCAATTGACCATCTTCCCAAGTAGCTCTACGATGTTCCCAGCGACTCGCTCCCAGTGAACTTTTTTCCCATTCTCAGCGTACTACTTGTATAGAAGGAGTACCCATGTCACAACAGGGTCGCACGCGAAGCGGTTCGGTGGTGTTTCCGCTTCTTCTGATTGCTTTGGGCACTTTATTTCTGCTCTGGCGCTGGTTGCCCGATTTTGATCCCTTCCCGGTTCTCTGGAAGTACTGGCCGCTTTTCCTGATTCTCGTGGGCGCCGGAATGTTCTGGGATCGCATGCAGCGGCACCGCGATCCGCAAACCGCCCCGGCGTTTCCCGTCGGCTCCATGATTGGCACGTTGTTGTTTCTGATCGTTCTCACCTGTCTGCTATGGCATCATCATTCTACCCACCGGATGCACTGGACCAATTGGGACACCGTTTCCACCGGCCGCAGCAGCCACGACACCAAGACCGTCAACCTGCAGGGCGCCAAAGCTGTTCATATGAACTTGGAAATGCCCGCGGGTGAACTGCGCCTCGAAGGCGGCGCGCAGCAATTGCTGGAAGCGGAATTCTATCGCAGCGGCTCCTGGGGAGCGCCGGAAGTGGACTACACCGTCGAAAATGGCGTCGGCTCTTTGACCATCAATCAGCAGGGCATGAAGCTCTCTGGAAACTCGGACAACACTTGGAGCCTCAAGGTAAACGGCACGACGCCCATTGAACTCAAAGTGGATGTGGGCGCCGGTAAAGGCGAATTTCATCTCGCCAAGGTGGACCTAACTCGCTTGGAGCTCAACATTGGCGCGGGCCAGGCCAACGTTGACCTCACCGGCGAGCGCACCAAGGACCTCCATGCCGAAATTCATGGTGGTGTGGGCGAAGCCATCGTGCGCCTGCCGAAAAATGTCGGCGTCGTAGCCACGGTCCACGGCGGCCTCGGCTCCGTGGATGTCCACGGTCTCAAGGAAGAAGACGGCCAGTACATCAACGCCGCCTACGGCAAATCGCCCAACACCATTCGCCTCACCGTCGAAGGCGGCATCGGCCACATCCGCCTCGAGCAGGAGTAAAGCCCTCTTCTGCGAAAAATCCTGCGGCTGTTGATGAGTCGCCTTCCTGAACAAAGCCGAAAATCCGGCGATAGAACAATAGCTATGAGACCCAGTAAGCGGGTCGAGACGTTCATTGACTTGTAATAGGCCCAAGCCTATGCTTCGCCGTAGAAGGTGAATGGGAAGGAGAACTTCCCATGCCGGACCAGGTCGGATCGTTAGATTCCCTCATCGGACGTGAGTTTTCCCACTACCGCATCATCAAGAAGCTGGGCGGTGGAGGGATGGGCGTTGTTTATGAAGCTGAAGATACCCGCCTGCACCGTAATGTTGCGCTGAAATTCCTACCCGACAATCTAGCGCAAGACCCACAGGCACTAGCGCGTTTTCAAAGAGAGGCGCAGGCGGCATCGGCGCTGAACCATCCCAACATTTGCACCATTCATGACATTGGCGAAGCGGAGGGGAAGGCGTTCATCGCCATGGAATATCTGGAGGGCGCGACGCTGAAGTACAGCATTGCGGGAAAGCCCCTGCCACTTGAACAAGTGCTCGACTTGGGAGCCGAAATCGCCGGTGCGCTGGACGCCGCTCACAAAAAGGGCATCATCCACCGTGATATCAAGCCCGCCAACATATTTGTGACTGACCTAGGAAACGCCAAGATTCTTGATTTTGGTTTGGCGAAGGTGGTCCCTGCTGGCCCCAGCATAGCTGTTTCAGAGATGCCGACCGCCACGGCGGAGGAACTCCTGACCAGTCCCGGCACCACGATGGGCACCATGTCTTATATGTCGCCGGAGCAAGCGCGTGGCGAGGAGTTAGACACACGCACGGACTTGTTCTCCTTTGGTGCGTTGCTGTATGAGATGGCGACAGGCCGGATGGCGTTCCCAGGGAACACCGCTGCGGTCATCTATGAGGCGATTCTGGGTCGAGCGCCGACCCCACTGACTCAAGCGAATCCTAAATTGCCGCCGGAACTAGAACGCATCATCAACAAGGCGCTGGAAAAAGACCGCAAGCTGCGTTACCAACACGCAGCCGATATCCGCACGGACTTGCAGCGATTGAAGCGCGATTCCGAGTCGGGCCGTGCAACAGCCGAGACCGAGGCGAAGCCCGTTCTCAAATCCGCTTGGTTCCGGTGGGTGGCGGTCACTGGTGCAACAGCATTGGTCATCGGGTTGGCAGTCGGAGGTTGGTTGTTCCACTCCCGCAAGGCACACGCGCTGACTGACAAAGACACCATCGTTCTTTCCGATTTCGACAACAAGACAGGCGATGCGATTTTCGATGACACGCTAAAACAGGGACTCTCGGTACAGCTTGAGCAATCACCTTTTCTCAACCTGCTTTCCGACCGCAAGGTAAATGAGACTTTGAAGTTGATGGGCCGTCCCGCTGGCGACCGATTAACGGCGGAGGTCACACGCGAGGTTTGTGAGCGCACAAGCAGCAAGGCCATGCTGACCGGCTCGATTGCGGGGCTGGGCAGCCAATACGTGATTGGCCTGAAGGCTGTGAACTGCAACACGGGCGATGTGCTGGCGGAAGCGCAGGAGCAGGCGGCGGGCAAGGAAGGGGTGCTCAAGGCTCTGGACAACGCGGCGATCAGTTTGCGCAGCAAGCTGGGCGAGTCGCTCAGCACGGTGCAGAAATACGCCACGCCGGTGGAGGAAGCGACCACGCCATCGCTGGAGGCGCTGAAAGCCTACAGCCTGGGAAAGAAGACGCTCTATGCTAAAGGGGCCACAGCCGCTCTGCCCTACTTCAAACGGGCGGTGGATCTTGACCCGAATTTTGCCATGGCCTACGGTCAGATCGGGATGCGTTACGTCGACCTCAACGAAGTGGGGCGGGGGGCGGAAAATATACGCAAGGCTTACGCGCTGCGGGAGAAGGTGAGCGAGTGGGAGCGGTTCTTCATCGAGGGGAGCTACTACCTGCACGTGACGGGAGAGCTGGAGAAGGCGGCACAGACTTACGAACTGTGGCAACAGACCTACCCAAGAGACGACCGGCCTTACATCCTGCTGGGACAGATATCTGCTTTCCTGGGAAACTGGGAAAAAGCATTGGAGGAATTACGAGAGGCGCTGCGCCTGGAGCCAAATAGAGCGGACAACTATCTCAACCTCGGCATCGTCTACACAACCCTCAACCGGCTGGATGAAGCGGAGGCGGTTTACAAGCAGGCGAAGGAGCGCAAGCTGGAGCACGAGCAACTGCTCCAGAGCCGCTACTTGTTGGCGTTTATGAAGGGCGATGCGGCGCAGATGGCGCAGTTGGTCTCAGCCGCCATGGGAAAGCCGGGCGCGGAAGACCTATTGCTAGCGGCGCAAGCGGACACGGAAGGTTGGTACGGCAAGCTGAAGAACGCACACGAGCTGACCGGGCGGGCGATGGATTCAGCTCAGCACAACGACGCCAAAGAGACGGCTGCAGGATATCAGGCAGAGGCAGCGCTGCGCGAGGTGGAATCAGGAAACCGGGAGCAGGCGCGTGCCGAGGCCAAGGCGGCGTTGAAGCTGGCCCCGAACCGCGATGTGCGGGCGATAGCCGCGCTGGCTCTGGCGCGGGCAGGCGATACGGCAGGGGCGGAGAAACTGGCGGCCGAACTCGACAAGACCTTCCCGCTGGACACGCTGGTCCAGAGGTATTGGTTGCCCACAATCCGCGCAGGCGTCGCCCTGGAGCGCAAAGACCCGAACCGGGCAATCGAACTATTGAAGGTGGCGAGCACAATCGAACTCAGCTTGGCTACGGGCGACCTCACGATATTCCTGTGCCCGGTTTATTTGCGCGGGGAAGCCTATCTCATGCTCCACGACGGGAGCGCAGCGGCAGCGGAATTTCAGAAGTTCATTGACCACCGAGGGGTGGTGATGAATTTTCCGTGGGGCGCACTGGCTCGCTTGGGACTGGCGCGCGCCTACGCCATGCAAGGCGACACTGTCAAAGCCAAGGCGGCCTATCAGGATTTCCTCACGATCTGGAAAGACGCCGACCCGGACATCCCCATCCTCATCGCTGCCAAGGCTGAGTACGCGAAGCTACAATAACCACAGGGATGACACGCTACCGATCCTGTGGCCCATCCCGCGCTCCAATCCAGCACCCAATTTGCCGCTTCTCTGCGAGAGTCGTATACTTTGAGGTTTAGGCAGCATGCGAAGAGCGTGCTGACTGAGTGCCGTTCCAACTTATTCAAACTTCCAGTTGGACGGCAGGTTTAAAGAGCGCGTTTAGGGTGTTCACACCCTCGTTGGGTCCATGGAGTTGGAACGGCACTGAGCTTCCCTTTGGCGACGAACGAAACCATCCCTCCCACCCTCCAGCAACAGGAAGTTCTGCGTGTGCGCGGCGCCCGCGTCCACAACCTCAAGAACATCACCGTCGAAATCCCCCACGAAGCCCTCACCGTCGTCACCGGCGTCAGCGGTTCCGGCAAATCCTCCCTGGCGTTTGACACCATCTACGCCGAAGGCCAGCGCCGCTACGTCGAATCCCTTTCCGCCTACGCCCGCCAATTCCTGGAGCGCATGGAAAAGCCCGATGTGGACGAGGTCACCGGGATCGCCCCGGCCGTAGCCATCCGCCAGAAGAACGCCACACGCAATCCGCGTTCGACCGTCGCCACGGCCACCGAAGTCTACGACTATCTTCGCCTGCTCTTTGCCCGCTGCGGCCAAACCTTCTGCATCCAGTGCGGCAGCGAGGTGCGCCGCGATTCGCCCGACCAGATTGCCGATCGCGTGCTCGCCCATGCTCCGGGCCGCCGGTTCTATGTGCTGTATCTCTTGCGCGTGCCCAGCCTCGAACCGCCTGTAGCGCCGAAAAAGTCGGCACGGAAGAAGGCTGCCGCCCCTCCCCCCGAGGACTCCCTGCGCCTGATGCTGCAGGACCTCCAGAAGCGCGGCTTCAATCGGCTCTACCAGGAAGGCCGCATCCACGAATTCTCGTCGCCGGAATCGCTCTTGGACGTCGATTTTGCCAAGCCCGTCCATGTTCTTGTCGACCGCCTTGCCGCCAACCCGGAGTCTCGCTCGCGCCTCGTCGATTCCATTGAAATCTGCTACCGCGAAGGCGGCGGCGAAGCCATCCTCGAATTTCCCGCCGATGCCGCCGGGGGCATGCCCGTCGAGCGCCTCACCTTCAATGAGCGCTTCGAGTGCAAAAACGACGGCACGCTCTACCAGGAACCCGAGCCGCGTCTCTTCTCGTTTAACAATCCCTATGGCGCTTGCCCGCGGTGCCAGGGCTTTGGCAACACCGTCGATTTCGATCTCAACCTCGTGATTCCCGACCCCAGTAAGTCGCTCGATGATGGCGCGATTGAGCCGTGGACTAAGCCGCGATACCGCGTCCTTTTCCAGGAAGCGCGCAGATGGGCGCGCGAGCGCGGCATCCCCACAAACGTTCCCTGGCGCCAACTTACCGCCGAGCAGCGCCGCCTGATCCTCGAAGGCGACCCCGAAAACGATTTCGACGGCGTGAAGGGCTTCTTCAACTGGCTGGAACGCAAGAAGTACAAACTCCATGTGCGCGTCTTTTTGAGCCGTTTCCGCGGGTACGCCATGTGCCCCGAATGCAGCGGCACGCGCCTGCGCGCCGAGGCTCGCGCAGTACGCATCACCGGAAAATCCATCACGGAGCTGTGCAAGCTCACCGTAAAGGAAGCTCGCAGGTTTTTCCTGGAGTTGCGCCTTACGGAATCGCAGTCCAAAATTGCCGATAAAATCCTGGAAGAGATTCGCTTCCGCCTGCAGTTTCTCGACGAAGTCGGCCTCGACTACCTCACCCTCGACCGCCTGACCTCCACTCTCTCTGGCGGGGAATCGCAACGCATCCAACTGGCCACGTCGCTGGGTTCGCATCTCGTCGGCGCACTCTACGTCCTGGACGAACCGTCGATCGGCCTGCACCCGCGCGATACGCATCGCCTCATCGACATCCTCAAGAGTCTTCGCGATCTTGGCAATACCGTGCTCGTTGTCGAGCATGATCCAGACACAATTCAAGCCGCGGATCGCATCCTCGACCTAGGCCCCGGCGCAGGCGAACTCGGCGGCAAGCTGCTCTTCTCCGGCAACTACGCCGAAATTCTCAAGGACCCCAAGTCCATTACCGGCCGCTATCTCAGCGGAGAATTGCGTATTCCTGTTCCCACGAATCGCCGCAAGCCCGCCGGAAAATTTCTCCGTCTGAGCGGCGCGACCCTGCACAATCTCCAAAATGTGGACCTGATGCTTCCCCTGGGAGTTCTCACCGTCGTGACAGGCGTCAGCGGGTCCGGCAAATCCACGCTCGTGCACAACGTCCTCTATCGGGCGCTGGCCGCGCAGCGCAGCGGCGCCAGCATCAAGGAATTCTGCGATCGCCTTGATGGCGAACAGTACATTCAGGACCTGGTGATAGTCGATCAATCGCCGATCGGCCGCACCCCGCGCTCCAATCCCGCCACCTACCTCAAAGCCTTCGATGCCATCCGCGACGTTTTCGCCGACACGCCCGACGCCAAGCGCCGCGGCTACTCCGCAGGCCATTTTTCTTTCAACGTTCCCGGGGGGCGCTGCGAAACCTGCCAGGGTGATGGCACCGTGACCGTCGAGATGCAGTTCCTGGCTGACGTTGAGCTGATCTGTGAAGAGTGCCGCGGCCAGCGCTTCAAAAGCAGCGTTCTCGACGTTCGTTACCACGGCAAAAATGTCCATGATGTACTCGATATGACCGTGCGCGAGGCCCTGGCCTTCTTCGTGAATCTTCCCAAAATCGTCACGAAACTTCGCATCCTGAACGAGATTGGTCTTGGTTATCTGCGGCTCGGCCAGTCCGCCACCACGCTTTCCGGCGGCGAAGCCCAGCGCCTCAAACTCGCCGCTCATCTTTCACGTACGGAAAACCGCGGCATCCTCTACATTCTTGATGAGCCCACCACCGGCCTCCATTTTGACGATATCGCCAAGCTGCTGGCCGCTTTCCGCAAGCTCCTGGAATCGGGCGCCTCGCTCTTGGTCATTGAACACAATCTGGACGTCATCAAGGCCGCGGATTGGCTCATCGATCTCGGCCCGGAAGGCGGCGATCAGGGCGGCAGGATCATCGCCACCGGCACGCCCGAACAGGTGGCGCGCAATGCTCAGTCGCATACCGGGCGGTACCTCGTGCGTGTGCTGGGCAATGGAGACGCACAGGCAAAACGCTCCTCCAACGGCGCATCCAAAACACCGGGAGTTGCGCCTGCAAAAAGCGAGGCGGCGAAACTGCCTCCCATAGAGCCATGAAGCAACGTCGTCCCATGTTCTTGCCGTGTGTCGTGGCATTCGCCGCGGCTGGAATCCTTTTCCCGGATTGTGCGGCCGCCCACACTCTACCGCCTTTTTTTTTGCTGCAATCCCAGGAAGCGCCCAACAAACCCGCGCAAGCTAAAACACAAAAGCTCCGCAATCCATTGAATGATCTCCTCGACGAAGCCCAGGCTGACCTTGACAAAAATGCGTTTGAAGCGGCGCTCATCCCGTTGCAAAAATTTCTCGCCGAAAAGCCGGACGTCGCCTTTGTGCACTTTCAGTTGGCCTATGCGCTTACCGCGCTGAAACGCACCGACGAAGCCCGCGCGGAGTACCAAAAGGCGGCCGAACTCGATCCGAAAATGGCCGAAGCGCAACTGAACCTAGGCATCCTCCTCCTTGAAAAGGACCCCTCCGCCGCTGTCGCTCCGCTTCGCAAGGCTACGGAGCTTCTGCCTTCGCAGACGCGTCCCCGTTTCTTGCTGGGTCTGGCCTTGGAACGTTCCGGAGATGCCGCGGGAGCTACCGCATCGTTTGAAGCCGCTTCGCACCTCGACCCCAACGACGTGGAGGCAGTGACCCACCTCGGTGCCATGTATCTCCGCAATGCGCGCCCCGGCGATGCGGAAGCCAAATTCCGCCACGCCCTGGAGATTCAGCCGCAATCGCCTACGGCCTTGCAGGGCTTGGCGCAGAGCCTCGACGCGCAAAAGAAGCCCGATGCCGCCGACGCCTACCGCAACTACCTCGCCGCGCAGCCGCGTGACGATGCCGCGCGCAACCGTTTGATCCATATACTGATCGAGCAGCAACAGTACGACGCCGCGCTCGCCGAAATCGATCGCGCCTCCGCGGGCCAGCAGCCTACGGTGGACACTCTGAAACTCCGGGCCGACGTTCAGATTGCCCAGAAGAAGCTGGACGATGCCATCGTCACGCTACAACAGGCCGTCGCGTTGGCGCCCAACGATGCCCCGCTCCACGGCGGTCTGGGTCATGTTCTCCTGCAGAAACGCGACTTTCCCGCTGCGGAAAAAGAACTCAAGAATGCGCTTCAGCTCGATCGCAATAATCTTGCCTATTGGAAAGATCTCAGCTCCGTGTTCTACCTCAGCGGGAATTACCCGGCCACCCTGTCCGCCCTCGATCTGATTGCCAAAGCGGAAACGCCCAACGCCGGGCAGTGGTTTATTCGCGCACTTTGTTACGATAAGCTTGATCAGGTTCAACCTGCTCTCGATGCGTATCGAAAGTTTTTGGAACTCGATCAGAACAAGAACCCTAACCAGGTGTGGCAGGCGAACCAGCGTATCCATGTTCTTGAGAAACGGGCCCAGAACAAGAAATAGGGCAGGGAATCCAGGCCCCGGAATTTCCGCGTTCGCTCCCGTCATTTTCCTTCTCTTGTGCTCCCCGCTTTTTGCCGCCGACAAGATCAAGGAGCTGCAGAATCATTTTGATCGCGATCCCCATGCGGCAACCAAGATCAAGACGCTCGACAAACTGGGCCTGGCCGAATTTGATTCCGCCACCAAAGCGGGTCAGGCCGGAGATTACATCACCGTCGGCTTCATCTTTGAAAAGTATCGGGACAACGTTCGCGCCGCCTTCGAGCTTCTCAGGAAGGAGGAACCCGATCCCGACCGCCATGGCGGCAGCTATCGCCAGCTGGAGTTGCAGGTCCGCCGGGGTGTTCGCGAGGTGGAGGAGACTTTGCTAGCCGTTCCTGATCCCCTGCGCCCGCCGCTGCAGATCGTCCGGCAAGACCTCATCTCCATTGATGACGAGTTGATTCACCTGCTGTTTCCCCGCCGCACCAAGGATCCTAAGAAGGTCCCCTCGCCACCGGAGGCGAAACCATGAGACTCAACCATCTCTTCCCCATGCTCGTTCTTCTCCTGCTGCCGCTTGTTTGTTTTCCTGCCTCTGCCAGCGCCCAGCGTCCGGATAAGGACTACCTCTCCGCGTTGGAAGCGGACAAGATTCGCGATGCCGAAACGCCCAACGAGCGCATCGCTCTTTTTTTGACCTTTGCCGACGACCGCCTGAAGAAGTTTCAGTACGAACTCGAGCACCCGTCACCCACTAAGCACACGGAGATGCTCAACTTCTTGATGAACTCGTATATTGGGTGTGTGGACGACGCTGCCGACCTGATCGAATTGGGCCTCGAAAAGCAGGACAACATCCGCCAGGGCATTGATCTCATGGCCGCAAAAACCAAGGAGTTTCTTCCCATCCTGCAGAAATACGCCGCCGAAGGCCCCGAACTCGAACTCTACAAAGAGAATCTCGACGACGCCATCGAAGGCACACAGGATGCGCTCCGCGATGCCGAGAAGGCCAAGAAGAAGGCCGCGCCGCCACCCGTGAGGCGCAAGACTTGAGCCCCAGGACGCGCAACTCGAATCTGCTTCCCGGTGGCGTTGCCCTCTTCCAGCGCGTCTTCACCCGCATCGGATGCGAGGGGCGTCCCCCTCATTTTCGTGTGGAGTTTTACCCTTACAGCAGCCTTGTTCTGACCATTCGCCGCCGCGAAGACCTGCTCATCGTGCGGCTTTCGGATTTGCTTAATCGCGCTCCCCTGGACGTTTTGGAAAGCGCCGCCGCGCTGCTGCTTGCGCGCGTCTATCGCCGCAGACTGCCGCGCGCCCTTGTCCAGCCCTATTTGACCTACGCGCGTTCCGGCCGCACGCGCTCCCGTATCAGCCGCATGCGCCGCCGCCGCGTGCGCCCCAAGCAAACAGCTCCGCAGGGCCGCCAGTACGATCTCGCCGCGCTGTTCGACCAGTTGAACTCAAAATATTTCAGTGGCGAACTCCGCCGCCCCCACGTTGGTTGGAGCGTGCGCGGCTGGCGGCGCCAGTTTGGCTGCTACGATCCCGGTCCCAATCAGATTCTGCTGAACCGCCGCATGGACCGGCCCGGCATCCCGCAATTTGTCGTCGAGTACGTCCTGTTTCACGAGATGCTGCACGTCAAGCATCCCACGCGCCGCTCCGGCTGCACGCTCGTTTCCCATTCCCCCGAATTTCGCGCCGAAGAAAAACGCTTCGATCAGTTCGCCCTGGCGCGCAAAGTCCTCGACCACCTCGCCCGCTAGCCCCGCCGCTCCCTTTGCTTGGGTTTCCCCTGTCTCTTGGCTTGGTGGCACAGTCACTCCTGTTCACCCTGAGCTTCGAAGGGACTGCGCTCTTGGTTCCTTTTTCTCCTGTAGCGCGGGCCAACTCCACGCTCCTTTCAGCCCGCCGATCGCGCCGCTCGGTTGAATCCGGGTTATCGCCGGGGGAGATCGAGCAGCACCACATCCGAATGTTCCTGCACTCGTTCGAGGACAACTTCACGGCCGTCTGGGGAGATGTCGAAGTCGCGAATGTCGAACTCGGCAGCAAGGTTGGTCAACTGCCGCTCGGCGCCCGTCTCCAGGTCGATGAGCCAGAGATTCTTATGTTGAATGTCTCCTCGCAGCAGCGCGAGTGCGCGTCCTCCGGGCAGGAAGGTCAGGTGTCGAGCCCCCCGAGTCAGGGTCAGGGCGGGGAGAGGGTGCGCTGCGGCCTCGGCCGTGGTGGCTTTCACCGAAAACGTTGTGCCGATGTCGGGTCCCGAGTACACAACGAAGCGGCCATCGGGCGCCCATACGGGATCGATCGAGTACTCCTGGACAAACAGAGTGGGGGAGCGACCGTCGAGCGGCACCCGGAAGAGGTGTGGGACGCCGTGATCGTTCACCGCCGAGGTGATCGATTGGCCGTCGGGCGCCCATGCTGGAGCGCCCTGCAGGTCGAGCGAATCGGTCACAATCCGCGCGCTCGTGCCGTCGGCCTGCATCACGTACAAGAGCGTCTGCCCGTGTTGCCGGACCGAGAATGCGACATACCGTCCATCGGCGGAGATCGCCGGGCCGCCAAAGATTCGCGCTCCCTGACCGCTCCACAACTCCGTTCCAGTTCCGTTGGCGAGCTTCCAGATACTCTCGCTCGTGCCGGCCGCGGACACATACAGAAGATAGTTTGGACCAACTCGTGGGGAGAACCCCGTGCTGGTCGTCAGCGAGATTCGAGCCGCCGCCGACACTTCGGCGGGTGAATCAGCGATGCGCAAGCGCCAGAGTGTTCTCTTCGGACTTGCGAGCGTCACAACCAGACGGCGACCGTCAGCGCTCGCCGCCAACGACGTGTACCGGTCAAGGCCAGAGGTCAGCCGGTGGGGAATGCGGCGCTCGACGTCCATGCTATAGAGCCACGGCCCCGAACCATCGGCATCGCTCGCTAGATACATCAGCGTCCGCCGATCCAATAGGACCGGATAACCCACGCGCCCAAAGTGCGACGTTATCCGTTCAGGGGTCCCGCCGGTTGGAGCGATGCGCCAGATGTCCAATTTGTCTGGAGGGGAACCCTGGACGAAGTAAATAAATGCCGTGTCGGGCGCCCACAACGGAAAGTGATTGTGGAGTCCGGCAGGGGCGGTGAATATGGGCCGTCCCTCCGATCGCCGGCTCCCATCTGAAACGAACAGCGGGTCTCCAGGTCCGGGCGTGTGGTACGTGAGTCGCGAGCCGTCGCGCGACCAGTCTAACTCGGACACGCCTTCAAGGTATGGCCTCGGCTGTCCGCCAAGCGTTGGCACAGCCCAGATACTAATGTCGTAGCCCCCGCTCGAGCCGCCTTGCTTGCGAACCCAAAACGTGACGAAAGAGCCATCGGGTGAGAACCCCAGGGTGCGGATCGCGGGATTGATGAATCCCGGCGCGCTCCCGCGGGTCAAGTTGTGGAACTGTCCCGAACCCACTTGGGTAACCCAGACGTCCATTTGTCCGTCCCGGTCAGACAGAAACGCCACAAAATGACCGTCGCGCGACACCGCAGCGGCCTGCGCCACTCCATCGAAGTCCGTGACTGTCTGAAATCGCGCGTCAGCGATCGGGTTTCGCCAGAAGTACGCCGTCCTCTGAAGCCAGAGGACTGCGCCAATCGCGAGCGCGGCCACCGCAACTGCCAGCGGCAAGACGAATCTCAATCTGGTTAGAGATGTCGATTTCGCCAAGCGCGGCACGCTGTCGTTCAACTCTTCGACCGGTATCTTCCCAACACCCGCGCCTTCCACTGGTGCAATAAACCTGTATCCCCGCCGTGGCACGGTTTCAATGAAGTGGGGACTCTCTGCGTCGTCGTCCAACGCTGCCCGCAGCCTCTTCATGGCATTGTTCAGGCCCTGCTCGAAGTCCACAAACGTGTCGGCAGGCCAGAGTTTCTTTTGCAGTTCTTCCCTGGTGACGGTCTCGCCCGGACGCTGCAGCAGCATGACCAGGATGTCTACCGGCTGCCCTTGCAGCCTGATCTTCATCCCCTTTTTGCGGAGTTCCCCGGCTTTCGGATCGAACTCGAACACGCCAAAGCGGAGGGTCGGCGGAACTGAACTGGAAGCCTTCACGGTCATTTTCTTCCTAGCTATCCAAGCGGCTTGATTGTAACACTCCTCCTCGCGCCTCATGGTCAGCTCCGCCCTCCGCTTATGGGTAGGTGTAAGCCCCAGTCCGCTCAGCATGTTATGGCGTTAGCCACGTCTCTCCTCGGAGACAGCCCCGTTCCATTGATCGGTTCTGCGAACAATGTGATGGTGCGATTCCACGGGGCGAGAATCGCCGGACCGGCGGGACTCAATTACACCCCTGAGCTTGAGGAGATAATATGAAACGCATTCTGTATCTTGCAGCAGCAACCATCGCAATTTGTTTGATAACCCCAGCAGCTTATGCTCAGAGAAGCGATCTGGATCTCCGCTTCCATGTGCCGTTCCAGTTCAGCATTGGGAACAATACGTTTGCGGCAGGCGATTATGTGGTCACCCGGCCCACGCCCTTGAAACTCATTTTTCGTAACCCGGACAACCACACTTCGGCAATCGTGAGTGTGTTACCTGCCAGTTCGGGCAAGGATGGGAACGGACACACAAGGGTCGTCTTCCATTGCTACGGCAGCGAATATTTCCTTGCTTTTGTATCCGAAGGGTCGTTGGAATCAACCTTTGCCATTAACATCTCGAAGGAGGAGATGAAGCTCGCGGAGGAAAGTCCGCGGAAACCAGTAACGATCGTGAGTGTCGTCCCCAGCAGCAGCACCTTGCAAGCTGCCCTCAGTTCTCAGAAGTAAATGATTCTGGCAGAGTCCGCAGCCGAAGCAATTTCAGCAATCAAACATCAAGGCGAACCATCGGGTGCGCCTTGATGTTCGCTATACGAAGGGATTGGTAGTGCCCGGGTCGAGGTGTTAACCCCGGGTAAATTGCTCCAGGAGCATGCCTGAGAATTCACTTCTTGAGGACGGTTCCTGGCGCCATCACAGGCAAGAAACGAAATCGACTCCATATTCACTAGAAGGAGATACTCACATGCGAAGCTTTAAGATTTTCGTGGCGGTCTCGGTAGGCCTTCTGGCCTCGGTACTTCAGGCTGGCGCTCAGAACGTTGTTACCGATTGGAATACCATCGCTTCTCAGACGATCGTGCACAATGCCGGAAAAACACCGGCGGCATCTTCTGTCTGGTTTGCGTACGCGGCCATCGCCTCGTACGATGCCGTTAACGCCATCGAACAACGGTACGAGCCCTTTTACTATTTCGATAGAGCGTCAAGGAGGGCATCCAAAGAAGCGGCGGCGCTAGCGGCGGCGCATCGCGTCCTGGTCAATTATTTCCCCGCCCAGCAAGCTGCTCTCGACACGGACTACGCTATCTCACTCGCTTCTATTTCCGCGGACCCCACTGCAAAGAGCGCGGGCCTCGCGGTTGGCGAAGCTTCTGCCGCAGCCATCATTGCCGCGCGCACCGGCGACGGCCTGGAAGCGGACGTTCCGTACACGCCTGGGAGCGGACCTGGCGTCTGGCAGCCAACTCCCCCGAAGTACTTGCCTGCCGCTACGCCATGGTTGGCACAGATGCGGCCCTTCACACTACAGAGCCCGTCGCAATTCTTGCCCGACGGACCTACGCCTCTGGACAGTGTGCAATGGGAGCGCGACTACATCATTACCGGCGCGCTGGGCGCCGCAAACGGCTCGCCGCGCACGCCAGCGCAGACCGAGATCGGCCTGTTCTGGACGGAATCCGCCTCGCAGCAATATGCACGTACTTTTAATTATCTTGTCGAAAACCAAAAACTCGATGTAGCAGAAAGCACGCGGCTGATGGCCATTCTCTGGACAGGTTTTGCCGATGCCGCCATCGGATGCTTTAACGGCAAATACCACTACAGCTTTTGGCGTCCAGTCACAGCCATTCCTGCCGGCGGCGGAAACACAGCGTTGACCGCCGATCCTGCCTGGATGGCGCTCGGCACTACTCCCAACCATCCGGAGTATCCGGCAGCACATGCCTGCGTCACCGGTGCGGTTTCCCATTTGATTGAGGGCTATTTCGGCACGCCAAAAGTACACATTGTGGTGGATAGTCTTGCCTTCTCCGACGGGGTTCATACGCACGTCTTTGAGAATACGAACGACCTCTTCAGTGAAGTATTTTGGGCGCGCATCTACGCCGGATTCCACTTTTACCATTCGCTCGAAGATGGCGGCACTCTGGGCCGTCGCGTTGCACATCAACTGCTGCATAGACATTTTCGCCAATTCGGCGATCGCGATGATCGCGACGACGATCGTGCTGACGACAAGCCCTAGGACAATTCGGGTCATGCGACATACATTTCGGGGCCGCAGGCCCGCCAGCGGCTAGCCCGCTGCACTCTTCTCAGCTTCGTTCCTTATCGATCTCTTCGTGCAGCTTCGCGATCTTCTTGCGAATTTTGTCGCCATCTTCGGCGTGAGGATAGAGATCGAGGTAGCGCTGGTAGGCCTTCACCGCCTGCTTCTTCTTACCTTTTTTCTCGTAGGCTTCGCCAAGGTACCGGAAGGGAATGGCGTAGCCGGGTTTCGCGTCGGTGGCATCCTGAAAGCGGTCGATGGCCGCGTCCACATCACCTTTCTTCATGTAGTACTTCCCAACTTCGAGGTCCTTTTCCGCGCGCAACGGATCCCACTTCGGCTGGTCCGGCGCGGATTGCGCCGCCGAATCGGTATTGGGTTTGGGCTTGGGTGGCGCGTCCTGCTTTTTCGGCGGAGCGCTCGCCGGCGGATCCTGCGCCACAGCGGGCCATGCCGCAAAGCACAGCCCCGCCAAGGGCAACAGGAGAAGCACGGACATTTTTCGCAAAAGGTTCACGGCGTTACCTTCTCATCCCTCTGCGATTCCGCAAGCCGCGGAAAAAGTTGCCTGGACTATTTGCCAAGCAGTTCATCCACCAGCCGCTGCGCCCCATACAGCTTGGTCAGCGCTTCGGTCATGGCTGCCGTATGCACGGCCACGGTCCGGTTCGCCGTCATGTCAAACACGAAATCGCCCACAAGCGACTCGATGTTTCCGTCGAACACCAGCCCGACGATCTCCCCGTTGCGATTCACCACCGGTGAGCCGGAGTTGCCGCCGATGATGTCGTTCGTGGTGACGAAGTTCACCGGCGTTGTCAGGTCCAGCTTGTCCTTCCCCTCGACGTAGCGCTTCGGCAATTCAAAGTCGCCCTTGTTGTCAAAGCTGGCAGAGCGATCGTACAAACCGTAGAACGTCGTCTTGTACGGCGCCTTCGTTCCATTCATCGGGTAGCCCTGCACCTGTCCGTAAGACAGCCGCAGCGTGAATGTCGCATCCGGGTAAGTTGTCTTGCCGTAAGCCGCGAACCGCGCTTTGCCCAACTGCTCGCCCGCGCGCTGTTCCACGCTCTGGACATTATCCTCGAGCCATTTGATCAGCTCGCGGCGAACCGGGTCGATCCTCCGAGCCATCGCGATCATGGGGTCGCTGGACGCGTCCACAGCGGCCTTTCCGCCTTCCACGAGGCTCTTGCGAAACGCCGGGTCGCTCATCTTTGTTCCGGTGATCAATTGCGTCGCGGCATCCTTGGGCGATCGACCGTCCAGCACCGCTTTCAACCAGGCGTCGTTCGGCCCGAGTTCCTTCAGCTCTGCTTCCAGCGCGCTGGTCATCCGCGCGATTTCCATTTCCGGATAAACAGGTGCCGGGGAAAAGAGCCGCAGCCTCAGCGAGTCCAATTGCGATTCGTGAAAGCCCGCCAGCCGCTCGCCATCGGGTTTCTTGATTTCCGCAACGTACGTCACCAGCGTCACCGCCAGCCCCGACAGTTGCGAGTCAGTGGCGCGGAAATACTGTTCCTTGAGGCGGGGTTTCTCGATCTCACTGGCGCGCGCGATGGCATCCCAAGCGCCGCCGTACTCCTTCTGCCATTCGGGATTCGCCTTCACCTTGGCCCGGAACTCCTCCTCGTCCTTGCGCTTCTTGTCCATCACATTCTTGTCCAGCAATCCTTCGTATCGCCCCTGCCACGCCTTCAAGCTGTTTTCGAGGCCAAAAATCAGGCTCGCGGCTTGCCGCGCCTGCTCCGGTCCGCGCGCGGAATACTCTTTCAACAGAGCGATCTGCCGCTTCCGAGCGTGTAGCACATAGGGCGCTTCCACATCTCGCAGGCTCTCCAGTTGCGCGTAGGTGTCCATCCTCGCTGTTGATCCCGGATGCCCGGAAACGAACACCAACTCGCCATCGCCCGCGCCTTTGGGATTCCACTTCAGATAATCCTTGCTGTCCACCGGCTTGCCGTTCTCATACACGCGGAACAACGCCATGTCCAGGTCATACCGCGGATACGTGAAATTGTCCGGGTCGCCACCGAAGAAAGCTGTCTGCTGCTCCGGAGCAAACACCAGCCGCACATCCGTGTACTTCTTGTAGCGATACAGCCAGTATTCGCCGCCCTGATACAGTGTCACGACGTCCGAGCGAAAGCCGGTCTTCTCCGTGCTCTCCCGCTCGATATCTGCGATCACGGTCTTGCGCTTGGCAAATTCTTCTTCCGCATTCTTTGCGCCCTTCACTCCGGCACTCACTTTGTCCGTCACGTTCTCCATCGACACCAGAACGTTCACCTCCAGGTCCTGCGACTTCATCTCCTGCTCCGGCGTCGCCGCATAGAAGCCGTCGCGGATGTAATCGTGTTCCGCGGTGGAGTTCTTTTGCAGTTGCCCGCGCGCCACGTGATGATTCGTCAGCAGCAACCCATGCGCGCTGACAAATGATCCCGAACCGCCGTCATTCAAGCGCACGCTCGCCAGGCGCAAATGATCCAGCCACTGCTGGCTCGGGGTGAAATTGTATTTTTCCTGCAGTTGCTTCAGAGGAGGATTATCAAAGGTCCACATTCCTTCGTCGGAACGCACGGCGGGGCATACCAGCGCCGTAGACAGCAGCGCAACGCACGCCAGCCGCAATACAAGATTTGCTTTCACGTAGGGATTCCTCTTTTCTCAGGGAGTGATGCCGCAGCATGCGGCAGTCCTCAGTATATACGACTCCGCCGCCGGCGGCGTTTCCGCCCGCGGTCCACGGGCTCAACGCCACTCCGGACGATCTCGCCACGCTCTCAGCCGTCCCCGGTTCGCATTGCGCCGCCACTGGCCGTAAAATAAACATTGCGGCCGAACTTGCGCCGCACTTCCATCCGCATGGAACCCCGCGAAAAACCCGCTCTGCTCCCCGAAATGCCTGGCGTGTACCTCTTCAAGGACGCCGGTGGCACGGTCGTCTATGTCGGTAAAGCGCGCTCCCTGCGCAACCGCGTGCGCTCCTATTTCCTGGAGTCGCGCTGGGCCGACGCCAAAACTGGCTCTCTTGCTCGTGAAATCGCCGATCTGGAAACCATCGTCGTCGCCAACGAGCGCGAAGCTCTCGCCCTCGAGCACAATTTCATCAAGCAGTACAAACCCAAGTTCAACGTCGTCCTTCGCGACGACAAAACCTATCTCTATATCAAGCTCACGCTGTCTGAAAAATATCCCCGCGTCTATTTCACTCGCCGCGTCAAGAAAGACGGCTCGCTCTATTTCGGCCCCTACTTTCCTTCCAGCCTCGCTCGCCGCATCCTGCATTTCGTTCACAAGCGCTTTCTTGTTCCCTCGTGCTTCGTCGATCTCACCAAGAATCATCCCCGCCCCTGCCTGCAGTACTACATTCACCGCTGCCTCGGACCTTGTGTCGCCGGCCTTACCACCGACGCCCGCTACGCTGAAGCTGTCCGCGATGTCCGCATGTTTCTTGATGGCCGTCGCCACGACCTCATGAAAAGCATCGAAGAGCGCATGATGGCCGCCGCCGGACAGGAGCACTTCGAGGAAGCCGCCTCCTACCGCGATCTTCTGCGCACTGTCGAAGATATCGAAGAGCGCCAGCGCATCGCCTCCGCGCAAGGCGACGACACCGACGTTCTGGCCTATTACGCGGAACCGCCGCTCGTTGCCGCGAACCTATTTCACCTGCGCGGAGGCCGCGTCGTTGACCGCCGCGAGTTTTATTGGGAGGAACTGGAAGCGTTTGATCCCCATGAATTTGTGCCCTCGCTTCTCAAGCAGTTGTATCTCGACGCGGAATACTTGCCAAAAATGGTTCACGTCCCCATCGATTTTGAAGACCGCGCCTTGCTCGAAGACACTCTCTCCGAGCGCGCGGGCCACAAAGTGGAAATCCACACGCCGATGCGGGGCAGCAAGCGCGCGTTCCTCGATCTCGTCGAAAGCAACGCCAAGCATTCCTTCGAGCAGCGCTTCCGCGTTCTGAAGCCAACATCCAGAGCCATTACCGAAGCGCTTCAGAACACGCTAAATCTGCCCGATGATCCCAAGCGCATCGAGAGCTTCGATATTTCCCACATTCAGGGAACGGATACCGTGGCTTCCATGGTCGTCTGGGAGAATGGCCGCATGAAGAAATCGGACTATCGCAAGTTCATCATTCGCGGCGATGAAACGCCCGCCGGACGTCCTCGTGCGCAAAACGACGATTTCGCCAGCATGTACGAAACGCTCACGCGCCGCTATCGCCGTTTGCAGGAAGAAAAAAAGCCCTTCCCCGGTCTCATTCTCATCGACGGCGGCCTTGGCCAACTCCACGCTGCGGCACAAGCACTGGAAGCCCTGCAAATCATCAACCAGCCCATGGCCAGCATCGCCAAGCAGGAAGAAATCCTATACGTTCTCGGCCAGGAAAATGACCCCATCACCCTGGATCGTCACTCCCCGGTTCTTCACCTCATCCAGCAGGTTCGCGACGAGACCCACCGTTTCGCGGTCACTTTTCACCGGCAGCGCCGCGGTGCCCGCCAGACGAAAAGTGCCCTCCTCGAGATTCCCGGGATCGGCCCGCGTACTACCCAGCTCCTGTTGCAGCGCTACGGCAGTATCGCCAACCTCCAGCGCGCCACGATGGATGAGCTAAGCCATGTCGTTTCAAAGAAAAGTGCGGAGAAGATTCTGCGGCATTTCAAGCCCCCCAATGGAACCGCCTAACCTTTTAACTCATCTATACTGGTTACGACGTGTTGCGGCAGCTGCTTCCCTATGCTACGGTTGCCTTGGAGGTTTCCATGGCTGACAACGTGGGTTCCAAGGTTTCCTATTT